>Ga0308161_1000223_pt1 | contig 123376 bp, 101 predicted proteins | sample PhyFR2_FD_201034 | JGI IMG/M metagenome (GOLD analysis project Ga0308161, IMG submission 201034) | Phyllosphere microbial communities from UC Gill Tract Community Farm, Albany, California, United States - DLSLF.R2 | ecosystem: Host-associated > Plants > Phyllosphere > Unclassified | place...
CACCAAGCACCAAGCACCAAGCACCAAGCACCAAGCACCAAGCACCAAGCACCAAGCACCAAGCACCAAGCACCAAGCACCAAGCACCAAGCACCAAGCACCAAGCACCAAGCACCAAGCACCAAGCATACTTTGGAGAAGCAACAGTTTGCGTCAGGTCTCATTTAAAGCAAAGATGAACCTGGCATAAGCAGTTGCATATACAGAAATGAGTACTCTGTACCTTTATATAGAGACTAGATAGAAACAGGGGGCTGATAGTGCATCTGCACCATACCCGCACGTACAGGACGAATCGCAACTGCAGTCACCTTGAAGCCTGGCATCTTGCAATAAGGATCAAGCTCCGGTGGAGTGGCTTCATTCACGTTCTGGGTACCGCCCCAGTGCATGGGAACGAATAATGTATCCGGACGGATCTGGTCGCTGATTCGGCAGCGAACAAAAAAGCGACCGTGTGCCGACTGAATCTCTGTCCATTCTCCATCCTGCAGATGATGCTGGCGAGCAGTTAGCGGATGAATCTCGACGAAATTCTCTAGCTCACGGGCGGCGAGTGAGGCGCTGCGCCGGGTCTGTACGCCAGTCAGATAATGAGACAATACCCTACCGTTCGTGAGAATAAGCGGATATTCCGGTGAACGCTGTGGTCGTATGGCATGATGGGCTATGCCGGTGAATAGAGCTTTGCCGTCCTCATGGGCAAATCGTTCTGCGAACATCAGTGGCACACCCTGATGCTCCGGCGTTGGGCAAGGCCAGTACACGCCCTCTTCCCGGCGCAACCGCTCATAGGTGATCCCGTAATAATCGGCTGTGCCACCCCGACTCGCTATCCGCAGTTCATCAAAGATCTCTTCGGCTTCCCGAAAATCAAAATAATGCCCTCGGCCCAGCCGAGCAGCTAGTTCGCACAGTATACGCCAATCATCCTGAGCTTCGCCGGGTGCAGGAGATGCTGCTTCGCGCAGCAGTACCCGTCCCTCCAGGTTGGTAAGTGTACCGGTATTCTCCAAATAGGATGTAACCGGTAGCACAACATCTGCCATGCGGGCTGTTTCTGACAGGAACATATCGGCGACGACCAGCATATCCAGATTTTCCAGCGCAAAGCGAACGAGCGGGATATTGGGATTGGAGACGACCGGATTGGAGCCCATCACGAATAAGGTACGAATCTCCTGACGGTCAGCCAGTTCCATCATTTCGTAGGCGGATACGCCTTTGCCTGGAATCTCGTCCGGATCGACCTGCCAGACGGAGGCGATGTATTCACGATCTGCCGGATTCTCGATCGAACGGTAGCCGGGCAGCTGGTCGGCTTTTTGACCGTGTTCACGTCCGCCTTGACCGTTGCCCTGACCGGTGACTGCTCCATAGCCGCAGCCTGGACGTCCGATTTTGCCGGTAGCCAGTACCAGATTGATCAGATAACGTACAGCGAGATGCCCATCGGTCTGCTGTTCCACTCCGCGGGCGGTGAGAATAATCCCGGTAGGGGCCTGTCCGTACCAGCTGGCAGCCTGACGAATCTGTTCGGAGGGAATACCGCATAACTCCGCAACCTCTTCTGTATCGATACCATCAAGCAGAGAGGTGAGTTCGTCATAACCATTGGTGCGATTATGGATAAAGGATGTATCGATCCAGCCATTTTCGATAATAATATTCAGCAGCGCCAGCGCCAGCATGGCATCGGTACCCGGTCGGATCTGCAGATGAAGGTCTGCAATTGCGGCGGTTGCGGTCTTGCGGGGATCGATAACGATCATGCGTGCTCCATTGACACGGGCTTCATTAAAATAAGGCAGCAGGGTCGGCTGACATTCCGCGATATTCGTTCCGGCGAGAATAATGCAATGAGCCAGTGGAATATCTTCCAGTCGGCAAGTCATGCCACGATCCAGTCCGAACACCTTGCTGCCGGCAGAAGCTGCTGCCGACATGCAAAAGCGTCCGTTATAATCGATATACTTTGTTTTCAGACCGATCCGGGCAAATTTGCCGAGCAGATAGGCAGTTTCATTGGTCAGCGAACCACCGCCGTATACACCGATAGAGTCCGTACCATACTGCCTCGCGGCAGATTGGAAATGGCTGCTGATTCGATCAAGTGCTTCTGCCCATGTCGCTCTGACGAGATGGCCATTACGGCGGACCAGCGGGAACATCAGCCGTTCCCGATTCATCGCATGCTGATGGGCATTCATGCCTTTTACACAGATACGTCCCTGGGAAGCTGCATTGGGTGTACCTTCCGCTTGCCAGCTGGTATGGCGGCGATCGGTCTGCGGCATACTGGATGGGAGAGTGGAAGCTGCTGCGAATTCTTTGTAATTCAGGGTAATTTTACATTGTACGCTGCAAAAAGGGCACTGCGTTTTCATCATGTTCATGGCTGATCGCTCCTTCCATTCCAGATTTAGAGTGCTGTTCGTAATATCGGTTCAATATTTGTTCGCGGACATTTGGCAGACTGGTACGCTCCAGCCACTGCCATACCGGTTCACCATAGTTGGATTGTTCATAATAATAGTGAATGCAGAGAGATAACAGACGGATCGCTTCGTGAAAAGAATCCATCTGGGCAATCAATTCTGCTCTGCGAAAGGAACCTATCGAACTGCCACCAGCATAGATCTCCCAACCCGCAGGAGAGCTGCATACCGCCAGATCATACAGCAATACGCCTGCCGGTCCATCAGAGTGAACAGCTGCAGCTAGTTGCAAAGGAACAGCCGATACGATTATCTGCCATCTGCTATATAATTGTTGCAACAGGTCACCACTGTCCGGCAGTTGTTGCAGTAATGCAGGATCGGCATAAAGCAGCAAGGAAGCTGAAAGGGAAGTGCTCGTGAACGAAGATACTGCAGCGGCTGGAATTGTATTTGTCCATGTATGCTGTGCAAGATTACCCGATACGTGATGACGATTTTCCAGCAGTCGATGATCGATTTCCATTTCAGCAATATCTGTAGAGAAATACTCCAGATTAGCGGACTGTATCAAGCGGCGGGTATTCAGATAATAATGAATAGCAGGCAGGCACTGTAAACAGCCATCTGCCGTTTTCCAGTTTAGCTGCTGCCTAACCTCGGCAGGGGTCTGCCAGCCCTGTTGATGGATCTGTAAGCGAAGCTCCTCATGAGAGAGGGAAGTGCAGCTGCAAATAGCAGGAATCTCTTCAGCTACAGGAGCATGTTCAGTCGCGACTGGAGCGGATTCCGTGATCCCGGCAGCATGACAACGTACGAGCGCTTCTACCGTAGGACGACAGCCGCCACATGAGCCGGAAGCACGGGTGTGCTCCCGGACTTCATCTGCTGTCTCCAGCTGCAGATTGGTCATGGTATCCAGAATCGTGCATTTGGTCACTGCATTACAGGCACAGACAACCGAGTGCGGAGACAGGGCTATCGCTGCTGCGTCTGCCGGATTCATGGACGCATGCGCATCCGTGCTGTTTGCTGCGAGCCATTCCTCGGCAGATTGACCGCGGCGTACTGCTTCGACCAGAGCGGTTCCTTCAGCAGTCTCGCCGTATAATATGGCGCCGCTGATGCTGCCGCGGGTAGCCAGCACTCGGCGATAGGTGCGGCGTACACCATCATACTGCTGCACGATATCCTCGGCTTCTGGAGCTTGGATATCGCCAATCGAGAAGACCTGTACACCGGAGATTTTGAGCTGGGAGTAAGGGATAGAGCCCTGATAACCGGCCGTTGGCTGTTCACACAGATGAGTAGCCAGTACCTGTGCCTGCTCATATAGAGGAGCAACCAGACCATAAGAGATACCGCGATGTTCTGCACACTCGCCGATTGCATAAATGTCAGGCTCGCTGGTCTGCATTAGATCGTCTACCAGAATAGCGCGTCCCGTCTGAATGCCTGCCTGTTCAGCCAAGCGGATATGGGGACGAATACCAACTGCCATCACGACCAGATCGGCAGCTAGTCGATCACCCTGATCAAAGCGCAATCCCTGCGCTCGGGTCGTGCCGGTAATTTTCAGTGTATTGCGATTGAGATGGAAGATCATACCTTGCTGCTCCAGCTCTTGTTGCAGCATGCCGGCTGACAGTGCATCCAGCTGACGATTCATCAGATAGGAAGCGTTATGTACAACATGCGCCTCCATACCAAGATGCAGTAGACCACGCGCCGCTTCCAATCCAAGCAGACCACCGCCGATAACCGCGGCGCGACGGTACTGGCTTGCATACTCGGTCATGATCTGGCAGTCTTCCATACTGCGAAAAGAAATTACGCCCTTTTTATCCGAACCGGGTATCGGAGGGATAAAGGGAACCGAACCTGTCGCGATAATCAGCACATCATATCCTGTCTGAATGCCGGAAGCCGTATGAATCATCCGCTGCTCCGGATCAATCCGCACAACCTGTTCGCCGGAGTGCAGTTGAACTTCATGCTCCTGATACCAGTCCAGCGAATGCAGAATAATATCCTCAAACCGGCTTTCACCCTGAAGTACTTTGGACAACAGAATCCGGTTATAGTTTGGTCGGGACTCCGCACCAAACACCGTAATTTTGAAATGTCCGGGCTGCCGCTTCACTATTTCTTCCACACAACGCATTCCTGCCATTCCATTACCAATCACGACTAACTTTGAAGGCATATGATTTCCTCCTTTATCCATCCTGATATCTGTCTCTATTTGGGTATACATCTACTATTCAAGCGTTTATCTACAATAATTTTGCAATTATCCATCCAATTTCATCATTTCTTTTACACAATGTTAAATTACCTTACGTATTTTAAAAGGCTGCGTATCCTTTTCATAATCAAGTTCATCTTCCAGAAAAGACAGCATATTATCATATCGCTGTATAAACGAGGTGGAAATAAACAGAAAAAGCCCTTTTCTGCTGAATTAACAACAGGAAAAGGGCATCATTGCCACCAATTAAGATCACACGTCTTTGTGTGAAAGTTATAAAGTAACAGTAAAGGATTCTGAAATTTATGTCAATATAATTAACGTATAATCATTTATTATGCTCTAAAATTATTTATGAGTTATATAATATAACATTAATGATGTATTTTGAGGATTTTGTATAGTGGCACCTTTCACTCCAGTTTCATCGAGCGCCAATACTCATCCCTATAAAACCAACGTGGTAATTATGGAGACTGGACTTCCGTTATATGAGAAAGGCTGGGCTTTCGCAGGAATGGATATCGATGGATACCCTTATCTGATGATGGCACCAGATGCACTAAAAAACGATACAGTTGTTCCTCATGCATTGGAACATGCCGAACCCAATCTGTCGCCAATCGGTATAGACTCTGGAGTCTCCTGACATCGTCATGGAAATGGAGGAGGTTTTGTGGCGGACAGTGCTTTTGTCGATGCAAGTGTATATGTCGCACCCAATGCCCGAGTGCTGGACAATGCAGTAGTGAAGCAAAATGCCCGAATTGAGGATAATGCCATTGTACGAGGCGATGCACAGATCGGCGACAATGCGCGCTTAACCGGTCATACAATGGCGCAAGGCAATGCAGTAATCGATGGCTCTGCCTGGCGGAGTGACTATGCCATTGTGGATGGATATGCAGCCGTTACCGATCAGGCGGATGTGAGCGATCAAGCGATCGTTCGCGACGATGCTGCTATATCTGGCAGTAGTAGTGTAATGGAAAGCGCACTTGTAGGTGGGTATTATACCGTAAGCGATCATGCTGTCATCAAAGGGATGTCTATTGTGCAAGGCGGCGAAAGTAAGGAGAAGCATGGCGGAGCAAGTGGAAACGCAATAACGTACGGAGACTTTTACGATGATATGGGCTACAACCTTGTTGACGGATCATTCTCGGGTTACCTGAGTATCGACGCTTCTGTGAACACATTCAAAGATGGCTATGCCATCAAAAGTGGAAGCGGGTATGCACGCTCTCCAATCAAGTGAAATTGATTAACCCAAACCATTTAGATGTGGAAGAATGTTCTATCTGCAACTTAACTTTATTGTTTTTGAAAAGAAGCTCACGTACGTAACGAAAGAAAGGAAATAAGAGCAAAGGACGACATTTAAGCCTGGAGATCCTCATTTACTCCAACCCACAAAGGATCTCCAGGCTTAACCGGAGGACGTGCTCTTATTCCTTTCTGAAGTGAATGATGAAGAACAGATCAAGCTCTGTTCAACGAAACCACAACCACAACCACAACCACAACCACAACCACAACCACAACCACAATCAAAAGCCCCTGTAACCACACCTACAGGGGCTTTTACTATAAAATGATAAACTCACCATGCCACTTCAATCGTATCCATATCCAGTCATACGCCTAACTACTTCCGACTATCACCCAACCCTCACAGCTTGCGCGAAGTCAATTTCGCCTGGGTGAATAGCAGCAGATAATCATGACCGCCGGCTTTGGAATCCGTACCCGACATATTGAATCCGCCAAATGGCTGCGCACCTACCAGCGCACCCGTACATTTGCGGTTTACATACAGATTGCCGCAGTGCATCGTCTCCAGCGCTTCACTGATCCGCTCCTCATTGGTAGAGAAGAATGCACCGGTCAGTCCAAACTCCGTATCATTATAGATCTCGATCGCTTCCTGATAATCTTTGGCGGAGCACAGAGCCAGTACCGGGCCAAAGATTTCTTCCTGCATGAGGCGGGCTTTGCGATCTACATCCGCGAACACTGTAGGCTGGATATAGTAGCCGTTACCCTCTGCTTTGTTACCGCCTGCGACCAGACGACCTTCGTTTTTGCCGATCTCGATGTAATCGAGAATTTTATTATAAGAGGCTTCATCAATAACCGGTCCGGATGGATAGTTCTCTTCCGGCAGACCGATAGATAGCCGTCCGGTTAGCTCGGTTACTTTTTCTACAATCTGTGGATAGACGGATTCCACGATTACAGCGCGTGAGCCTGCCGAGCATTTCTGACCCTGGAAGCCAAAGGCAGAAGCAACGATCGCCTGGGCTGCTGCATCCAGATCGGCTGTCTCGTCGACCACGATTCCATCCTTGCCGCCCATTTCCGCGACCAGTCGTTTCATCCAGATCTGACCTTCTACGGTATCGGCGGCGAGACGGCTGATGCGCAGACCGACTTCCTTGGAACCGGTGAAACTGATAAAGCGTGTCTTCGGATGAGTAGTCAGATAATCGCCGACTTCGGCACCACTGCCCGGGATAAAGTTGATCACGCCCGGTGGCAATCCGATTTCTTCCATGAGAGCAACGAACATATGAGCGATAACCGGTGTAGTAGAAGCAGGCTTGAGCAGTACCGTATTCCCGGATACTACAGCAGCTGTCGTCATCCCTACACAGATCGCCAGCGGGAAGTTCCATGGCGGAATAACAATACCTACACCGAGAGGAATATAGGTCAGTCGGTTATCTTCACCCTGGATAGGGGTCAGCGGCTGGGTCTCGTTAATCTGATCCAGACGCAGCATCTCGCGGGCGTAGAACTCCATAAAGTCAATCGCTTCCGCAGTATCTGCATCGGCTTCGGCATAGTTTTTGCCGGCTTCCAGAATCATCATCGCCGAGAATTCGTGCTTGCGTTCGCGCATCAGGGCAGCTGCTTTGAACAGATAATCGGCACGGATACGGGCAGGAACCTTTTTCCATGTCTCAAATGTCTCCAGCGCTGTCTGCATCGCTTGTTCAGCGAGCTGCTGATTGGCTTTGCTCATATAACCGATCACTTCATCCTTGTTTGCAGGATTGATAGAAACGATTTTGTCTTCGGTTACAATCTTCTGGTCTCCAATATGCAAAGGAAGAGTCTGGCCAAGTTCTGCGCGGACGCGGGCAATAGCCTGTTCCATTGCTTCACGATTGTCCGGTTGGCTGAAATCTACAAAAGGTTCATTGGCAAATGTTTGGATATTTGTTGTTTTACTCATTGATTTATCTCCTCTCAATATGGAAGCAGAATACAATCATAATTTGTAAGCACATACATTTAATTGGATTATACACTTTTATCGTTTAAAATGTACAATTTAAACAAAAATATTTAGATAATTGTTCAATAATGAACAGCAAGTTGGAAAGTATATCAAGTATCCGAATTTATTACTTTTATCAAGGGAGGCCTATTTTTTAGTAATGATCCATTTCTTTGCGGGACAATCAACATTCATTTCAGATCTACAATAGAATAGATCGAAATAGCCAAATCTGTCATATAGTTGTCAGTAGAAGGGCAGCCATGTTAAATTGTTACTAAATTACATGGAGTGAGAGATTATTATGTTCAATAATGAACAATTACAAATAAATGAAAATATAACCGAACTGCCGCAGCAGGCAGAAGCGCAAAAGGTAGTCGAATTACTGCTGCAGGACCAGGCAGTCTGTATACGTTATAACCGTAAGACGTACCTGTTTACATCCGAGGATCTTCAGTTCTGGCAGGAGGCGGCAGGTTCTGTCGAGAGTTCTCTGGCTACCTGTGAACCTTCGCCTATGGTAAATAGAGAAATAATAGAGCAAGCAGACGATAAATGGATCGATCAGCTGCCCGATTCGCTGAGTCGTCCGATTGTATTCACAATGCCGGATGGGCAGGCAGGAGGCTATCTTCATGGTGGTGATCTTCTGCGTCAGCTGCATCGTCAGAAACGCAAAGCCGAGATGTACCTAAATGGACTGCTGGATACCGTGACCGATGCCGTAACCGCAGTGGATCAGGAGGGCAGGGTTATCTGCTGGAATGATGCGGCTGCGCAGATTTACGGTATTCCGTATGAACGTATTATGGGCCAGACCATTGGTGAGCATTTTGATCCGGAATCGATTATGCTGCTGCGCGTACTGGATGAAGGACGCAAAGTCCGCAACATGTATCACAAATCTTCCGAAGGTACTCACGTATTGATCAATGCTTCCCCGGTACTGGATGCATCGGGTCATGTCGTAGGCGGACTGTCTTCCGAGCAGGATATCACTCATCTGGTCAAATTAAACCGGGAGCTGTCCCATGCTCAGGCGAGCATTCTCGATACAATGCCGCGTAGGAGTGATCCGTTTACCCTGATGGATGGACAGAGTCACAGCATCAGCAAGGTTGTTCGGATCGGCAAAAAAATCGCTGAGCTGAATACACCAGCGCTGCTGTATGGAGAAGCCGGTTCCGGCAAGGAGCAGCTCGCCCGGGCGATCCATCTGGCCGGCGCCCATGCAGAATCTCCATTTCTGTCCCTGAACTGCGGTGCCGTGCCGCCGGGGATGCTGGACAGTGAACTGTTCGGCTTTATCGGTGGTACGTATTCCGGCCAGGATATTCAGGAAGCGGGCAAGCTGGAGCAGGCAGGGGAGGGTACCCTGTTTCTGAATGAGATCGACAAGTTGCCGCCGGATATCCAGAATAAGCTGTACCGTGCGATCAAGACGCGCTCTTTCCGCCGTTATAGAGGTCAGGAAGATATTCCGCTTCATGCACGGATTATCGCGGGTACGCGGACCGCACTAGATCAGCGTGTCACCGATCAGCAATTCAGCTCCGAGCTGTATTACGCGCTGGGTGTCGTTACAATTACGGTACCTCCGCTGCGTGAACGCAGGGAAGATCTATCGATACTGGTGCATATGTATCTGCGCGAATTTGCCGTACATTACCAGAAGCCCGTACCGCGAGTAGCACCGGAAGTCATGCTGGCATTTGCCCGTTATGACTGGCCGGGCAATATTGCCGAACTGCGTGCCGTCATTGAACGCTGTGTGATTCTGAGTGAAGGGGATTCCCTGCTGCTGGAGCATCTGCCCGAATCGCTGCAGGGAGATCAGCCTCCGGCATTTACAAGGGAAAAGGAAGATATCATTGTCTCCGAACCTTCTGAACCTTTGATAGCGCACAGCCTCAAAGCCCGTGTTACCGAAGAGGAAGAAAAGCTGCGCATCGAAGAAGCGATACAAAAAGCTGCTGGTAATAAAAGTATCGCTGCCCGGATTCTCGGCATCTCCCGCGGTACCCTGTATAACAAAATGACCAAGCATCAGTTGTAAACTGTTGCTGCACCAGGCTTGTCTGAAGAGCGCATTCGCTCACAGGCAAGCCTATTTGGCTTTACTTGAACAGGTTTTTGAGTACAAACCATATATTGGCCGGACGCTCTGCCAGCCGGCGCATGTTGTAACCGAACCAGTCACGTCCATACGGTACATATACACGTACCTTGTAGCCGTCCTGCACAAGTCGTTTCTGAAGGTCTTCGCAGATGCCATACAGCATCTGAAATTCAAATTGATGCAAAGGAATATGATGACGTGTAACTTCCTCGCGCACATAGCGGACAATTTTCTCATCATGAGTAGCGATCGCTGTATAGTTGCCGTTTGTCAGATGCTGGCTAATAATTTTGCAGTAATTGCTGTCGACATCTTCTTTGGCAGGAAAGGCGACAGACGGAGGCTCTTTATAAGCACCTTTGACCAGTCTCAGATTGGCACGGTACTCATTCAGATCTTGAATATCCTGTTCGGTGCGGTATAGATAGGCCTGCAGTACAATACCTACATTATCGAACTGCTGGCGCAGCTCACGGTAGATATCAATAGACATCTGGCAGTGGGCGTAATCCTCCATATCGATCCGTACGAAGTTGCCATAGCTTTGTGCTCGTGTCAGGATAGAGGTCATATTGTCGATACAGAGCTGACGGTCGATATCCAGACCGAGCGAGGTCATTTTGAGTGACAGATTGGACTGTACTCCACTGCGCGAGATGGCATCCAGCGTCTCCAGACACATCTGGGTAGATTCCATCGCTTCTTCGCGAGTCGAGATAAACTCTCCCAGGTGATCCAGTGTAGCCAGTCGGCCATCCTGATTGAGTGTACGAACGGCCTGCACAGCTTCTTCAATCGTTACGCCGGCAACAAAACGTCTGGCACCGAAGCGCAAACCATACTTTTTAGCCATTTTATTGGCGGAAGGATTTTTGGCCAGTGACTGAAACAAATTCCGAAGCACGGTCTCCATGCTACCCCTCTTTTCATGAGAACTGGTTGAATATGTCATTATTCTAATCAATACAATATGGATTGTATATACAAAACGTATATTTTTGCACAAAATATTTTTAAAAATTAGATTATTTTTATTTAAAGTGTTCAATAATGAACATATTAGTATATGGATACATATCTTTAACTGGAAAATCGGATCATAACAAGCTGAGTACAAAAGAGAAACGATTTGAAAAAAGAAAGAAGTAAAGGGATCGCATGAATCGAAGAGGAGGCCAATATGATGAATAATAAGTTATGTATGGTTATATGTTATATTATATGACTCATAAAATTATTTTCTTATAATTTTGTTAATTTAATTGACACATGAATAAAATATTCTTATAATTTGAAACAAATTCACTATCCGGTGATTCATAAGTTTACATATTCAAGCACAATGATGTGCAAACGCAGGCAATGAAGCCGCAATTTTATCCTTTGATTCCAAAGGGGAAATTGCGGCTTTTTGTATGGACTTATGCAATCAACAAACATGCCGGATCATCGAAATCAGTACATTATGAAATACAGAGGAGCGAGAGAGATGGAGAGAAAAAGTTTCTGGCAGAGCGGGCATAAGCCTACATTATTTGGTTCTTTTTTGTACTTTGATATCAGCTTTATGATCTGGGGATTGATTGGGCCCTTAAGTGTCGTTATTGCGCAGGATTATCCGATGGATCCTGTGCAAAAAGCACAGCTGGTCGCTCTTCCGGTACTCGGCGGTTCCATTTTACGGCTACTGCTCGGATTTCTGTCCGACTATATTGGCCCCAAACTAACAGCACAGCTGGGAATGATTGTTACGCTGGTGCCGCTGTATCTGGGCTGGCAATGGGTACAGTCGCTGGATCAACTGTATGTGGTTGCGTTGCTGCTGGGAATAGCTGGTGCGTCTTTTGCTGCGGCACTGCCACTGGCAAGTCAGTGGTATCCCAAGGAGCATCAGGGTCTGGCTATGGGCATAGCTGGCGCCGGTAATAGTGGTACGGTGCTCGCCACCCTGTTTGCCAATCGGTTGGCCCAGTATTTTGGCAGCTGGGAAGTCGTATTTGGTATCGCGATGATTCCGATCGTTATCGTTTTTATCTACTTTAGTATTTTCGCCAAGAACAGCCCGGATCGTCCCGCACCGAAAAAGCTGTCCCAGTATGCTTCCATTTTGAGTCAGCGGGATGCGTGGGTGTTCTGTGCCTTTTATTGTGTGACCTTTGGCGGTTTTGTCGGTCTGGCTAATTATTTGACAATTTTCTTCAATACACAGTACGGATTGTCTGCTGTTCATGCAGCGGATATTACAACCATCTGTGTAATTGCCGGCAGCTTTTTCCGTCCGGTCGGCGGGTATCTGGCAGACAAAATCGGCGGTACACGGATGCTGATGTATCTGTATACCGGGGCCGGGGCGATGCTGCTGTGCGTTTCTTTCCTGCCGCCGCTGCCGGTCGTGGTGGTGCTGCTATTTATCGGTATGATGTGTCTGGGAGCAGGCAATGGCTCTGTATTCCAGCTGGTCCCGCAGCGTTTCGGCAACGAGATCGGTCTGGTCACCGGGATTGTCGGTGCTGCAGGAGGACTCGGCGGTTATGCGCTGCCGCTGGTTCTTGGCAATCTGTACAAAACAGCAGGCTCTTACACGCCTGGATTTATCGTACTGGGTACGGTGGCCTTCTGCTCGCTGGTGCTGTTGGTCGTGATGCAGACCCGGTGGCGCGGCAGCTGGCTGCGCAGTGCAGCAATCAGTGAATCGGCACGTCAGGCTGGATAAGGGAGATAGATGTGTGAATCCGTGATTATAAGAAAAAAAGGAAAGTTTGTTTTTAGTAGATTGAACATACTGGCATAGCTCTATGATGCATAAAAAGGCTGATATTCTTTTCCGGAGTGGAGGAGAATATCAGCCTTTTTTGATATTTTTATGGCGGAAATATAACAGTTCTCTCCTCTTTAAAAGCCTGTCTGCATATAAGGATCGCAATCAATTGGATTATTCGGATAGTGTAGGCTAGCATGTTAAGGAGTATAATAAGTAAGTCTGTATCATCCAGTGGTCAATTTTACACTTTGAATAGCCGCATTTTCAAAAAGAGTATAAACCAATCTGCTTCACTTCTTCTTTTTGCACATTTGCTGGAATTTGTGGCAAGTTCGTTTATTTCTATTGTACAAAGCGGGACATTAATTGCTGTAAATGGATTGAAATGAAACAAATAGTTAGATCCACTGGACTACTTCTGTGATAGCAAAGGGGCTGAGCACAATGAATTCTTTTACAACCATGCTGCAAAAATATGCTGAACTGGTCATTCAGGTTGGCGTAAATATCCAGCCAGGTCAGGTGCTGATTGTCAATGCACCTCTGGAGACGGCCGAGCTGACAAGGCTGATTGTAGCCAAGGCCTATGACGCCGGTGCCAAATACGTCATGGTCGATTGGGATGACGAGCAGGTCACCCGTATCCGTTACGAGCATGCAGCCGATGATACGTTTGGCTATTATCCGCAGTGGCATGCCGACATGATGGAGAAATTCGCCGAAGAAGGCGGAGCCATTCTTCGTATCAAAGTACCGAATCCGGAGCTGTTTGATGGTATTGATTCCTGGAAAGTGTCCGCTTCGGTCAAGGCTACAGCGATAGCCAATGAGAAATATAGCGTCTACACACGCAACAGCCGCATCAGCTGGTCGCTCATCAAAGCACCGACTGCAGCCTGGGCGAACAAGGTATATGCCGATCTGCCCGAAGCAGAGCGCATCCCTGCCATGTGGGAAGCAATCTTCATGATGAACCGGGTTACCGCAGACAATGATCCGGTAGCCGCCTGGCGCGAACATATTGAGCATCTGCGTAAAGGCAAAAATCTGCTGAATGGCAAAAAATACAAAAGCCTGCATTACCGCGCGCCTGGAACAGACTTGCATGTACAGCTGCCGGAAGGCCATATCTGGCGTAGCGGCGGTGGCGAGAATGATGCGGGTACTTACTTTGTCGCCAACATGCCGACAGAGGAAGTATTCTCGATGCCTCATCGCACCGGCGTAAACGGAACGGTGAAAAGCACGATGCCGCTGAACCTGAACGGCCGCTTGGTCGAAGGCATCACACTGATATTCAAAGATGGCAAAGTCGTGGAATATGATGCGGCAGCCGGACGCGAGTACCTGACCGATCTGCTGGATACGGATGAGGGTGCTTCCTATCTTGGAGAAATTGCGCTTGTTCCATACGACTCTCCGATTTCCAGATTGAATCGTATTTTCTACAATACGGGTATTGATGAGAATGCATCTTGCCACTTTGCGCTGGGTAGCGCCTATCCAACCAATATCGAAGGCGGTACACAACTTAGTAAGGAAGAGCTGGTACAGCGCGGCGCCAATGTCAGCCTGACCCATGTGGACTTTATGGTCGGCTCGGCAGAACTGGATATTGACGGTGAACTGCCGGATGGCACGATTGAACCGGTCTTCCGTCAGGGCAACTGGGCATTCTGATTTTCCGAATCTTTTTCATAGGTGCATCATTAACCAGACGGGGTCATTAGATCCCGTCTTTTTGCTGTATTTTCCTGCTGATGCAGTAAAAGAAATTGCCCATTTTTTTTGAAATCAGTCGATTTGGATGATCGGCATCTAACAGAAGATAGGTACAACTATAAGTCGATAAAATGCAAAAAGAGAAGACAATAAATAATTTTTTATGGCATAAAGTAAAATTTTTAATCATTTTTAGACAGGTATCCCCTCTTCAAAGCAGAAGTACTAACACAACACCATTGCCAATACTCCAATAAATTAGACATTCTTTGCTAAAATCTGACATCAAAAATGTACGTCAACCATTCTCTCAACAAAAGGGTAAAGGGTGATTGCCATCATGATCTATCAAGATGCAACGTATTCGCTGCAGGAAAGAGTACAGGATTTATGTTCACGAATGACCAGGGAGGAAAAAGTCGGGCAGCTGGTGCAAATATTCGGCTGGCAGACGTTTGAACGCAATTCTGACGGTACGATTACATTAACCGAAGAATTCAGACAGCAGATCCGGGAAGGTCGTGTAGGTGCGCTCTACGCAGCACTGCGTGCCGATCCATGGACCGAAGTCACGCTGGAGACCGGGTTGTCTCCGCGCGAAGGAGCAGCTGCGCTGAATACGATTCAGAAGTATGCAATAGAGCAATCCCGGCTGGGCATTCCGCTGATGTTTGGCGAAGAGTGCTCGCATGGACATATGGCAATCGGCGCTACCGTCTATCCGGTGCCGCTGCTGGCTGCCAGCACATGGAACACCGAGCTGTATGAAGAGATGTGTCATGCGGTAGCGATCGAGACGCGCAGTCAGGGCGGAGTGGCCACCTATTCACCAGTACTCGATATCGTACGCGATCCGCGCTGGGGACGTACGGAAGAGACGTATGGCGAAGATCCTTATCTGGCTGGCGAACTGGCTGCAGCTGCTGTAAGAGGACTACAGGGTCGGGGGCTGGATGCACCGGACAGTGTAATGGCTACACTCAAGCATTTTGCGGGCTATGGCGCTTCGGAGGGTGGACGCAATGCAGCGCCTGTACATATGGGGATGAAGGAACTGCACGAGGTGGATCTGGTTCCTTTTCGCAAGGCCGTAGAGGCGGGAGCTGTATCGGTCATGACCGCCTATAACGAGATCGACGGTGTGCCGTGCACATCCAGCGAGTATCTGCTGGAAGAGGTACTGCGCAGACAATGGGGATTTGAGGGATTCGTCATCACCGATGCCAGCGCCATGAATATGCTGGTACACGGATATAATATTGTAGAAAATGGCGAGCAGGCAACAGCACTCGCACTGAAGGCAGGCATTGACCTGGAGATGTCCGGTTCCATGTTCAGCTGGTATCTGAATTCTGCGCTGGAGCAGGGAATCGCCGATGAAGCACATCTGGATCAGGCGGTGCAGCGTCTGCTGGAGATCAAGTTCCGACTGGGATTGTTTGATCATCCTTATGTAGATCCTGACCGGGCGGAGCAGCTCATTCATTCGCAAGAGCACATTGAGCTGGCACGGGAAGTCGCCCGCCAGGGCATTATTTTGCTCCAGAACAAAGAGAATGCGCTTCCAATCCAATTGGAGACAGCTGGTAAAATTGCAGTTATCGGTCCCAACGGCAACACGCCGTATAACCAGCTGGGTGATTATACTTCGCCACAACCGGAAGGCAAAGTTATTACTGTGCTGGAAGGCATTCGTCAATATCTGGCAGCAAAGGGGCTGGATGATCAGCTTCTGTATGCGCCAGGCTGCCGCATTCGTGATGAATCGGAGGAAGGGTTTGCATACGCATTGGAAGTGGCAGGGCAGGCAGAGACCGTAGTGATGGTGCTTGGAGGTTCGAGCGCAAGGGACTTTGGCGAAGGCACCGTCGATCTGCGTACCGGCCAATCTCTGGTACATAATTCCGGAGCGAGCGATATGGAGAGCGGCGAGGGTATTGACCGGGTAGACCTCAATCTGACCGGTGTACAGCTAAGACTGTGTCAGGAGGTTCATGCCCTGGGCAAAAAGCTGATCGTCATCTATATTAATGGTCGTCCAGTCGCAGAGCCGTGGATCGATGAACACGCAGATGCCATTATCGAAGCCTGGTATCCCGGACAGGAAGGCGGACATGCGCTGGCCGAGATTCTGTATGGAGAGGTGAATCCTTCGGGACGATTGACCATCTCGGTTCCCCGTCATGTAGGACAGCTGCCGATCTATTACAATGGCAAGCGCACACGGGGCAAGCGATATCTGGAAATGGATCTGCAGCCTGCGTATCCATTTGGGCATGGACTGAGCTATACGACTTTTGCCTATAGTGATCCTGTTGTCTCACCGGCATTGATTCATCCCGATCAATCGGCGGCGGTTACCGTGCAGATTACCAATACCGGCAGCCGGGCAGGGTGGGAAGTCGCCCAGCTGTATCTGACCGATCTGGTATCCTCCGTAACCCGTCCGGATAAAGAGTTAAAAGGATTCTATAAAATATGGCTGGAACCGGGCGAAAGCAGCGAGGTCACCTTTACCCTGACACCCGAGCACCTGGAACTGGTCACCTCGCATCTGAACAGGGTCGTTGAGCCTGGAGAGTTCCGAATTCAGGTTGGTAGCAGCTCTGTAACAGGCAAGTCTGCCGTTCTGACTGTTATCGCTGCAAAGTAACGGATACGGTTCAACCGGCATATTTTACAGCAGGATCTGCTATCTTAAGCTGTTCTTTATTAAGAAGCAGAAGGAGCCAACATCCAACAGATCAATAGTAATGAAGCAGTATTTGAAATAGAACACTTTACACTAGTAATAAGATACGCTAACCATGCCGTCTTTTCCCTGCACGTCACTATACTACCATCAGCACACTATACGCAGTTTTTGCCCAAGGAGGCCCACTATGCATCGTATGGAACGATTTGTGAAGCATCTTGCCGAACGACAATGGCTGGAACAGATAGAACTGACTGACTGGACGATCGAAGAGGCACGTTATATTACAGCAGGACGCTATGAGACATTGTCACCCCGCCGTCAGAGTAATATGACGCTGCAGGGGAAGCACGGGATTACTTATTTATTGGAAGCCAAAGTGTCGCTGCCTGCATCCTGGGCAGAGCATCCGGCTGGACTGTTGTTCAGCGCAGGCGGCGGTGAAGGACTGCTACGGGTGAATGGAGAGTTCTATCATGGTCTGGACCGCAACCACACTTTTGTTCCTTTACGTCCGGAACACGCCGGTCAGACGCTGCAGCTGGAGATTGAATTGTATGATCCGATTCCCGAACCGCATGACCCTTTGAACGGACAGCCGGAACAGGTAATACCGCTTACCGGATTCACTGCCAGCCTGGTTAGTGTAAATGCCGGATTACGCAGTCTGATCTACAGTCTGCGGCTATTGATGGACTCGGTTCTCCGTCTGCCGGAAGGAGAACTGCGCCGATTACATATGACGGAGGCACTCGAACAATGCATGAATGCCGCCTATGATCTGCCGGAAGATTCCTGGCAACTGGAAGAGCCGTGGAGTCAGCTGGAACAACTGCTGCGTGAGCAGACCGGACCATATACTTCGTCACAGGAAAATAATGGACGCATGATTATGGTCGGACAATCGCATATCGATATTGCCTGGCTATGGCCGATTCGGGAGACGGTGCGCAAGACCAGCCGTACGTTTTCAACAATGTGTACGCTGCTGGAGCAATACCCGGAATTTATCTATACCCAGAGCCAACCTCAGTTATTTGCCTATGTGAAGGATCATTATCCCGATCTGTATGCCAAAGTAAAAGCTTATATTGCAGAAGGGCGCTGGGAATTGGTCGGTGGCATGTGGGTGGAGCCGGATCTGAATATTCCAAGCGGCGAATCACTTGCCCGTCAGCTGCTGTACGGACAGCGATTTTATCGGGAGGAATTCGGTGTAACCTCGACGATCGAGTGGCTGCCGGATACGTTCGGTTATGCGGCATCATTGCCCCAGCTGCTGCGCCAGGCGGGGATTGACTATTTTATGACAACCAAGCTCAACTGGAATGATACGAATATTTTCCCGTATGACCTGTTCCAGTGGGTAGGCATTGATGGTACGCCGGTATTGTCTTACCTGAATCACGGGGTGAATGAGTCGACCAGTGTTAAGGATATCGATGAACACTGGCAATCCTACCGTCAGAAAAATATCCACCCCGAGCAGATGCTGCTATACGGTCACGGCGATGGCGGAGGTGGCGTCACCCTCGATATGGTGGAGTATGTGCAGCACGCAGAGATGATGATCGGTCAGCCGCAGGCAGCTTTTGGAACAGCAAAGGAATTTTTTGACCATACTGCCGAAAAAGCAGACGAGCTGCCGACATGGCATGGAGATCTGTATTTGGAGCTGCACCGGGGAACCTACACGACCCAGGCACGGAACAAGCGATACAACCGCAAAGCAGAGGCATTGTACCGGGAAGCGGAAGTATGGGAGCGGCTGGCAGCTGTACGGTTGAATCGTTTCAGCCTAGCTGTACAACCACATGAGGTAAAGAGCTATCAGGCGACAGGGTCACTTGTGTCCTCGGTAGCAGCTGAGAGTGAGACAGATGGGCTATCAAATATCTCTGATACTTTACAGAATACGGTGAATGCAGCCGATTACTCGGTCAGTCCGCTCATCTGGAATGGAAGCCGTGAAGCGGCGGGCCCGGCGATCACTGCTGAACGGTTCCGTGAAGGATGGACAGGTATTATGCTCAATCAGTTCCATGATATCGTGCCCGGTTCAGCCATTACCGAAGTCTATAATACGTCTGACATCGAATATGAAGAAATTATGCGAATCGGCCAGGGAGCACTGGATCAGGCGCTGGATCTGTGGATCAATACGCTTGATCTGTCCGGTGAAGGTACAGCCTGTGTTGTATTTAACAGTCTCGGCTGGGAACGTGGTGAATGGCTGGAGATAGAGGGAGGCAGGGAGCTGCAGGGAATGGCTGTCTATGATCAGCAAGGGCAACGTCTGTCCAGCGACATCGTTCCTCGGGAAATAACCGAATCTTCCTCAGAGACGACAGGAGAGCCTGTTCTGCAATTCACTGCTGCCCGGAAGCGTCTGCCTGGTATTGTCCCACTGGATTCAGTTTCCACATCGGATCAGCAGCTGTCTTCTGGTCCGGATGCGGATGCAATAGAAGAAGTATTGCAGCCTGCTGAGACGGCAGAAGCGAGCTATCTGCTTCGCGTATACGTCCCATCGATCCCGGCATTTGGCTGTCGAGCAGTATGGCTTCGTCCGCAGCATGAAGAGGTCATAGAAGCAGCCAACGCAGTTCATATTGAGGTGGCAGGCGAATACGAGCATGAGGACGATGTGACCGGCCCCGACGATATTGTACTGGGAGCTGGCGTTCCACCGGTCTGGGAGACGCCATTTTACCGGATCGCTTTTAATGAACGCGGGGAGATCAGTTCCCTCTATGATCTGCGTTATGATCGTGAACTGATCCAGCCGGGACAGACCGGCAATGCATTTGGATACTATCATGATCGTCCGACGCTCTGGGACGCCTGGGATATTGATCCGCTGTTTGCAGGGCAGTCTGCTGGCAAAGCCCAGCTGCTATTTTCCCGGGTGATCATGCGGGGCAGTACTGGTGATATTTTACGGTTCAGCTGGCAGATCGGACAGTCAGAGATTACGCAGGATATGTATCTGTACGCAGATCATCCGAGAATTGATTTCAAGACACAGGTACAGTGGCGGGAAAGTCATAAACTGCTCAAGGTCAATTTCCCTGTAGATCTGGTGGCAGCCTCGGCCACTTACGAGATTCCATTCGGTGCATTAGAACGGACAATGAGCAGCAACACTTCATGGGAACAGGCTCAATTCGAGGTCTGTGGGCACCGCTGGGCCGATATATCCGAAGGCAATTATGGAGTCAGTCTGATGAATGACTGCAAATACGGCTATGATATCAAAAATGGACATATGCGCCTGTCCCTGCTGCGTGCTCCCAAATGGCCGGATGTACAGGCAGACCAGGGGACTCACGGGTTTACGTATTCGCTGCTGCCGCATGGTGGCAATTGGCGGGAAGCCCATGTAGTTCGTGCAGCAATGGAGCTTAACCAGTCTGCACCATACCGGCTTGCCAAGAGATTCGAAGCTGCTCCTTCCCAGACAACAGTATCAACGGAAGATGATTCTGCTGTAGCTCCGATACCGGCAGGACAGTCGCTGCTGCATTATGAAGCCGATCATATTATTCTGGAAACGATCAAACCTGCCGAAGATGGCGACGGTACGATTATGCGATTATACGAGTCTTCAGGCAGCCGCGGTCAGGTGAAAATAGGCTGGATCATGCCAGGTGATCCGGCTACCGGATCAGCAAGCGGCGATCAGGTAATGCTCACCAATCTGCTGGAGGATGAACTGGAACCTGTATCTGTAATTGACGGTCATATCACTCTGTCGTTCCGTCCGTATGAAATCAAAACCCTGAAGTGGAAGAGAGGTATTGTATCATGACTCAATCCATGGCAACTATTCATATGCCCGAACTTTCCCTGCCGCCTGCTGTGAAAAAGGTTCTTCAAGAAGCCGAGGAACGTTTGGCACATCGTCCGCGCCTGGCAGAGCAGTTCAAAAATTGTTTTCCCAATACGCTGGAGACAACCACCAAGCTGCTGGAGGATGATACGACCTTTGTCATTACCGGTGATATTCCTGCACTATGGCTCCGCGATTCAGTGGAACAATTGATGCACTATGTACCGATCTGCGGAGAAGATGAAGAACTGCAGCGTATTATTCGCGGTTTGATTCGCCGTCATATGTTCTACTTGTCTGTAGATCCTTATGCCAACGCGTTCAATGAGACGGCAAATGACTGGCACTGGGACCCCGCAGATGAGACGGATATGGGACCGTGGGTCTGGGAGCGCAAGTTTGAACTGGATTCGCTTTGCTTTACCGTCCGGCTGGCCTACCATTATTGGAAAGCAAGCGGCAAGTCCGATATTTTCGATAGTGGATTCAAGCAGGGACTGCGCAGCATCTATGAATTATGGCGTACGGAACAGCATCATATGGAAGAATCACCGTACCGTTTTACCCGGCGTAATTGTCCGTCGATTGATACGATTCGCAATCAGGGCAAAGGGATGCCGGTCAACTATACAGGCATGATCTGGTCCGGTTTCCGTCCAAGTGATGATGCCTGTGAACTGCATTATAATATTCCGTCCAATATGTTTGCCGTTGTCTGTCTGCGCCAGATGCAGGAGATGGTGCGTTTTGTATACCGCGATCTGGAGTTTGCTGCAGAGCTGGAGCAGATGGAAGAAGAAGTGCAGCATGGTATCGAGCTGTACGGTATTTACCGTCACCCGCAGTATGGTCCTATCTACGCTTACGAGACAGACGGGTTCGGCAACTACTGCCTGATGGACGATGCCGGTACACCAAGTCTGCTGTCCATGCCATATCTGGGCTACTGTGCAGTAGATGATCCGATGTATCTGCAGACCCGGCGTTTTATTCTTAGTACGGAGAATCCATTTTATTTTGAAGGTCAGGCAGCAAGCGGCATGGGAAGCCCCCATACCCCACCGGATTACATCTGGCATATGGGACTGTCCATGCAGGGTCTGACAGCCAGCAACGACGAAGAAATGCTCGCCATGATCGATATGCTGGAAGCGACCGATGCCGACACTGGCTATATGCACGAAGGCTTCCATGCTGACGATCCTGCTACATTTACCCGTCCCTGGTTTGCCTGGTCGAATAGCCTGTTTTCCCATCTTGTCTACACCGCCATGCAAAAAGGATTGCTGGACAAGTAAGTGATAAGGATGGACGTTTGTCAAAATTCCGCTGATCATGCCTTTACAAAAATCAAGTAACAACATCCACCCAGCGTAGAAAAGGGAATTGGGGCAAAGGACGACTTTGGACCCTGAGAATCAACCTGCTCTCCCATTCCAAGATTCTCAGGGTCCACCGGAGGACGTGTCCCAATCCCTTTTCGCAGCGGCTGAACTTTCATCATCCTAACCAACAACTACCACCGCAAAGGAAAACATTCAACACAGCACAATGACACATCACACAATAATGTACCGCATACGTACAGCCTGCTCACAATGATCATTCCACGGAGGCGATATACCATGAACGATCAACCAATCAAGGATGCAGAATTAAATGTACCCCATGACCAGCAGCCTGCCATCGTACAGGATGGGGTTCACAACTACAGCAGCGAAGAATCATGGGTGAAGCCGGAAGATCCGATTCTGCTGGAACGCCTGGAGTGGTTTAAGGATCAGAAGCTGGGTTTGATGATGCACTGGGGGCCCTATTCCCAACTGGGCGTTGTTGAATCATGGGCACTCAGTGATGAGGATGGAGACTGGTCACGCGATGGAATTGACTGGCAGGATGATCCTCAGGAGCTCAAGCGTGAATACTTTGATTTGAACAAGACCTTTAACCCGATCCGATTTCAGCCGGAAGTATGGGCAGATCTGGCGAGTGAAGGCGGCTTTCGTTATTTGAACTTTACGACCAAGCATCATGACGGATTTTGTATGTGGGATACGCATACAACCAATTACCGGATTACAGGCAAAGACACGCCGTTTCATCGACATAAGTATGCCGATATTGTTGGCCATCTATTTGATGCTTTTCGTGCAAAGGGACTAGCGATTTCAGCTTACTTTTCCAAGGCGGATTGGCATACTCCCTATTACTGGGCAGATGGGATGGAGCGTGGGCAGCACAGCTGGCGTGGTCCAACGTATGACCCGCATAAGTATCCATGGCTATGGGAACAATTTGTGCAGTTTACACATGATCAGATTACAGAGCTGCTTACTGCATACGGACGTATCGATGTACTTTGGCTGGATGCGGGATGGGTACGTCCCGGGAAGAGAGGACAGGACATTCGTCTGGGTGAAGTAGTGGACCGGGCCAGACAGCATCAGCCGTGGCTACTGGCAGCAGATCGTACCGTCGGCGGTGCCTACGAGAATATTGTAACGCCGGAACAAACTGTGCCCGAGCATCCCATGTCGATTCCATGGGAAAGCTGCGTGACCATGGGCACGTCTTTTTCTTTCCGCTATGAGGACCAGTATAAATCGGTTCGTGAACTGGTACATCTGCTGATGGAGATCGTTGCCAAAGGAGGCAACCTGGCACTTAATGTGGGTCCACAGCCAGACGGTCGCTTACCCGAGGGAGCAATTCATCGTATAAAAGGACTGGGTGCATGGCTAAACGTATATGGAGAAGCAGTGTATGATACTCGCAGCTGTGAACCTGCTTATACGGGAAACTGGGCTTTTACAGCGAAGATGCCGGAGCACAAAATATACGCCAGTCATTTATATACCGACGAGCATACGAGTATTCCGGCAACTCATCTTATTCCTTATAAAGGAAGCGTACAGTCTATTGATCTGCTGGGAGAAGAGATCACCGCATCATTGATTTTCCAGCAGACAGCAGAAGGTGTCGAGGTTCATTTGCCACTGGCAGTACAGAATGAGGCACAAGCCCCCATTGCTCATGTTTTTCGATTGCATGTACAATAAACACCCGAATAGGTGAAGAGTGATTGGATCAGGCTGAACTTATTCCAGGTTCATTTCACATAGCAAGTTGTGGTTAGAGGGACTATCTGTTACATACAGGTAGTCTTTTTATATTCAAAAAAACCACCAGTTTCAGCATTACCCTTTTTTGAAAAGAGTCATCATGTGCTGTTTAACTGATGGTTTGAATGAGTAGCTGTTGTCATATTTAAATCATACGTCATACATTAATAGAAAATATAGAATATCGACTTCAATTACTTGTTCTTATCTACGATCATATCCGCCAGCACCCCGATTTGTCCGACAATTGATGTTGGATCATAATAAGAGAACGTATCATAAGGCAGATCGTAGACCTGACCATTTTTGACGGCAGGCAGACTGTTCCAGACAGCACTATTTAATACGGCTTTTTTCTGAGCTTCCGTCGTTCCATCATTAAAACAAATGAAAATCCGATCAGCATTGAGGTAATCGGGTAAATTTTCCATCTGGATCGGCAGAATTTGCTTGCGGCTGTCGATTACCTCTTTTTTGACATTGTCTAGCGGTTTGAACTGCAAGGCATCATACAATGCATATCCACCGCGTCCATAATTGTCGCCAAGAATAGAAATATTCTTTTCTCGTACATTGATCAAAACGGCAGTTTCGCCAGGTTTAACGACGTCCTTGATTTTCTCCCGGGCAGCACGAGCAGCTTCATCATATTGGGCTAGCCATGCTTGAGCTTGTTGTTCGCGTCCTAGTAATTTGCCAAACATCTGAATCTCTTCTTTGGGATTATTGTACGCGGTGTAAGGAACATAGAGAGTCGGTGCGATCTGGCTGAATTGATCATATGATTTGACATCAAAATCATTAATGACGATCAAATCGGGATTCAGCGACATGACTTTCTCTATGGAAGTTGGGGTACCAACATCCTCTATGCCTTGCTCCTGTTCTTTTAGAAAAGGGCTGCCCATCCACCATTCTTTGGTGGCGGCGACCGGTTTTAGACCCAGGGCAATCAATGTACCATGATAATAAGTTGATACAATACGCTCCGGATGAGCAGGGATCGTAATTTTACCTTTTGTTGTATCAATCGTACGTTCTGTTGCTGTGTCTGTACCAGCATTGGTGCTTGTGTCGGTATTTGTTGTTGCTGTACTGGATGAAGCTGTTGGAGCAGTAGATTGTCCGCAGGCAGCGAGCAGCAGACAAGTCACTATCATCATCGCTATCATACAGGCTGGCTTAGTAAGCAGCCGATTATTCATTGTCCATTCCTCCAATTTGCTAATTGATAATGATTATCAAATAGAATCATATCAACCGGCTGTAGGTTCGTCTATGGACAATAGTGATCAATTCTTATGGCAAATATGATGCCAGACATTGCAGCCACATCTCTAACTGCAGTTCCTGGGAAAAAGGATCAAATCCATAAAAAATATGCGGGTCCATCATGTACACGTTTCCAGCCTGTACAGCAGGGAGCTGATTCCACCAAGGTGAATTCATTACAGACAGGGGAGTCTGCCTGGGCTCGCGATCCTGGTGCTCGATCGGATAATAAATAACAATCATATGATCGGCAGCATAATGATCTAGCTGGTGAAGAGGCACTTCCATATTTAACAGTCCCTTATGAATAATCTGCTGGCGAACAGATTCTGGAGCTTCACAGCCCAATCCATCGTAGATTAACGGACCGCCCATGCTGCGCAAATTGCCATATACATATACTTTTTCAGCTACAATCTTATAAATGCCTACCGTTTCGCGTTTGGCCAGCCAGGGTTGTATGTTCTGTCTGACTGCTTCCAGGCGGATATCCCAGCTCTGCAGCCATGCCTGAGCTTGAGGCTGGCGTTGGACACGTTCGGCAAGCCAGAGCCACTGCTCACGCCAGTTATAGTGCTCAAGCGAAAGTCTCTGAATCGGTGCGTATTCATTCAGCTGTCCTATATTCGGATGGTCTTCATAAGCGAACACGAAGTCAGGCTGGATCGTTTGAATCCATTCTGAAGAGGGAGCAGGCAGATTCTCCAGATGGGATAGCTGCAAATAAGGCTTTGTCTCTTCTGCTTCACTTGATGAGCCGCCTGGTTTGGCGCTGGACAGCGGCCAGAAATGCTCCTGCCAGCGGCGAAGCATATTGATATCGAGATAACCTGCGGCTGGCTCGATTCCCAGATACAATAACATGGCTGTTAGCGGGATATCACAGGCAGCATACTGCTTGGGTGACGTTCTGTATTGACTGGGAGGTAAGCCAAACTGCTGCTTGAATTTGCGGCTAAAATAATGCACATCGCTGTATCCGCATCGCCGGGCGATCGTATCTGTACTCGTCTGTGACAACTGAAAATCCAGTCGTGCCTGATTCAGCCTCACTCTGGATAAATAGGTACTGAAAGAGCATCCTTTGTAACTGCGAAACAGGCGTGAAAAATGTTCTGGAGTTACTCCCATCTGACGTGCAAGTTCATCGCGACGCAGATTCTCGCGATAATGCGTCAGAACATACTGAATCATTTGTTCAAAAGTCAGATGATCATTTTTGACAGTAACTACGGTTTCCATACATAACAATTGCAGCAGCTCATAAAAACTTCGATAAAAGCCCAGCATGTGTAATGGCTGATGCACATGATGTTCACTATATGTATTCAATTCTCTACACAGTCGACGGATTTCTGCAGGAGATTGGATATGTAAAATAGCTGCGGATTCGCTCCAATCTCCTTTTCCTACAGCAGACAAAAAAGAGGGCCGTGCTGTAAGCTTAGCCGATGTTGTCGTGGCAAGCGGGTAGTCTGCATCAGTAGGAATCTCCTGTAATACCAGACGAAATAATTCCAACGGTTCATGTCCGGCATTACCAAGATGAACACCTGCACCTTCCGGGCAAAAAAGAATCTGCTGCGCATCCATATTCGCTGCATGTCCTCGAATCGTCACTCGTGCGCTGCCTTTGCCAATCATGAACAGGGTATCATGATCAGCTACCATCCATTCGGATGTAGAAGATGCATCAAAACACATCGATGTAAACGAAACAGGTCTCCACAGAAGATGGATGCTGCCTAGTACAGCCGCTGGACGGTGGGGCTCTGAATGGGGCTTTATCGTAGGGATGGAATCGGTTTGGTAAGGTTCAAGCGAGCCTTCTCTTAATTGCCTGCGAACATTCGCTGCCTCTTCATCATCTAGTCGTCCCAGGTAACGAATCGTTTGATGTCGCACTTTGCCATCAGGATCGCGATACGATTCGACCAGTCGATAATAGGTATAGACATGCTGTCCGCGCTTGATCACTTGCTTTTTCAAAAACATGATTACCGTCACACTCCAGTTGAGGTCTACAATGAGAAGTTGGGTCTACATCGTACTTGTATTTTGCCGCAGATACGGGAGAAAGGAAAGAGAAATACATAAAACAATAAATGATTGAAAGGAGTTCATACCCTGAGGTGGGTGAGAACGGTATGAACATTTCCCCAAATGCATCGTTTATGGTACATTTATAAGCAGAAAAGTCTGGACTTGCAACCTGTCCAAACAAGAAATGAGGGGAATGGTGGATATGGCTGTTGATGAGAACTATCAGCGGAAGCTGGAGGATCAGAAGCGGTTATTCAAGCAGCTGGGAATCAAGTTTGATGCACTTACAATTCACGAAAAAGATTTTACCAGCAAAATGAGAGGATACTCTCAGGAAGAAGTGGATTTTTTCCTGGATGATGTCATCCTCGATTATGAGCGTTTCTACAAAATCATTACGGATCTGCTCGATAAATATAATGAGCTACAGCGCCGCCAGACGTATGAAAAAGAGCGTGCCATGGCCGAAAAGGAACGCGTTCATGAAGAGAAGGAACGTGCTTTTGCCAGAGCCCAGGCGCTGGAGAATGGCGTGGACAAGAGCGTAGTAACCGAAGCCATTGTCAGTCTGGAGCGTACGATTGCCCAGATGCGTGCGCGTCTGCAGGAAGACCGTTCAGACCAATACTGATAGAGTCATTATCCGGTATCCTGCTATTTACGCTTTACATTACATATGCCGGTAATGCTGCAATTTGTAACCGATACACCAAAAAGGCTGTATTCCTCGGAAGGGAATACAGCCTTTTTGCATACATTTCTGTTCAAAGCGGGGTTATACCGCCAGTATTTTTTTGAGCCGCGTACAATCATCGGTGAATACCGACTGCTGTTCCAGAAATTGCAGCATGGCTTTGATCATGCCAGAACGGCGCTGCGGATCGGCGATTTCCTGTTCCAGTGTAGAAAGGACCTGCCAGATTTCTTCTTTTTCCTGATCCGGTAGATTCAGATGGTGCAGACTGCGTTTCAGACTGAACATCAACTCATGAATCATGATCCCCTTGAATACCGGACTGTCTTGGACATATTGATTGCCAAGCTGCAATTCGTTATAATCCCAGATCGGTTTGTAGCCATGATCAAACATATTTTTGGCCATTCCATCTACCATTTTGGCAAGATAGTCGGATATCTCGGACTGATCCAGATTGGACTTGATCCCGATTACCGGCAGGAACATGTATTGCATAAGCAGCCCACGGATCAGGAAGATAATATCATATACATAAGGCTTCACCTGATCGCCATAGATATCTACGAGACAGTCCGTACTCCATTGATTCAGCCGATATTCCAACAGCAGACACTCTTCCAGCAACTTTTCATTTTGCAGGATGCTTTTGTCATGAACAGACATCATCACGGAATGGATTTTGCTTTCGAGTGTGCTTTTCATATGGACCTGAATAAAGCTGGATATCTTTTGCTGCGGTTCGTCATCCGCTGTAGCATAGAAGCTGAAAATATGCTCTTCCACTGTCTGCGAATGCATTTTGACTGTCGCAATCAGTACGTCTTCCTTACTCTGAAAAAACTTGTAAAATGAAGCTTTGGCCATTCCGCTTTCTTTGGCAATTTCATCGACAGATGTTGCCGTATATCCTTTTTCGGAAAAAAGTCGAACCGCAGCCTCGATAATATCTTCTTCTTTGCTTTTCAAGGGCGCTTCTCCTTCCATATATAATAGGCCTGTAAAATATCGAAAACGGACCCTTGCTGTAGCAGTCCGTTTTCGATCCGGCAGAGTAGGCATCAGAATACCAGTCTCTGCCGTCTATATTTGAGGTAGTATCTGTCTATCCTGGTTACATTTTTGGAGCAGCTTTTAACTTTTCTGCTCTCCGTTGTTTACGTTCCATTTTACGGGCTTGGCGCTTGTCTTTGGAACGGGCGACAACCATATACAGAGAAGGAACAACGAACAGAGTCAGAATGGTGGAGAAGATCAGACCGAAGATAATAACAACCCCGAGCGGACGGAACAGCAGCTCGCCGACCGTAGCGATAGGAATCATACCCACAATCGCAGTCAGGGAAGTCAGCAGGATCGGACGGAAACGGGCGGAGGCCGCCTGGATAATCGCTTCCTTCAATTCCATACCTTCATGTCTGGCGTCTTCGATAAATTCAATCAATACGATACCATTCCGAACGACAATACCTGCAAGGGCGATAATACCCATAACCGACATAAAGCCGATTGGTGTACGTGTCAGGAACAGACCGAGAATACCTCCGGCTGCCGCCAGATAGACGGTGGTCATAATGATGATCGGAATCGACAGAGAGTAGAACTGGATAACGATCAGGATAAAGATCAGGAATACCGCTACGATGAACAGTTTACCCAGGTCACCGAAGGTGTCTGCCTGGTTGGACGTTTCACCGCCAATTTCCCACGTATACCCTTCCGGGAAATTCATCTGCTGCAGTTTTGGCTGGATCTCCTGCATAACTTCTGTAGCTGTACGTCCATTGACATCTGCTTCGATCGTGTTCACACGCTGCAGATCATAACGGTCAATCTGCTGGATCGAGAAGTTTGGTTTCATGCTTACGATCTGGGACAGCGGAATCTGCACGCCTGCAGAGTTGGTCACATTGACCTGCTGCAAGAGAGAAGACGGGCTGGCAGAACTATAACCCTTCATATAGACTTTCATATCGACCAGATCTTCACCATTATCAAAGTCGCCGACACTCATACCGCTGCCCATCATCAGCAGGGTCTGTGTCAAATTGCTGTAGGTAACCTTGTAGCGGTCCATCGCTTGTTTGTTAACGACGAAATCGAGAGCATAGTTATCGATACCCATCGTATCTGTAATGCCATACGTACCTGGTGTATTACCAATAATCTGCTTGATCTGATCGGTCAGACTACGGATTTCCTCCAGATCGTCACCGAGAATACGGATCGATACCGGTTTACCGACAGATACCCCGAGATCGGTTCCGCTAACGGAAGTCTGGATACCCGGATAATCTTTTTTGAGTGTATCTGCCCATTGATCGGTCGTCTGGCTGATATTCATGCCATGCTTACCGGTGACCAGAATCTGTCCGGCATTGGTACTACTGCCGCCGAGTCCACTCAAGTTGGTGAACAGCTGTGGAGCGGCGCCGCCGGAAGCGTACGCCATATTTTCGACTTCAGGCTGCTTTTTGAGCCATGCTGCCATGCCTTGTACGACCCGATCCGTTTCCTGCAGCGATGTGCCGGACGGAAGATTGACGTTGATCGTAATTTGTGGATCTTCGGAGGTCGGGAATAGTTCCACCGGAGTGAATGCTGCCAGACCATAGGCGAATGTACTAACGACCAGACCGATCAATGCGATCAGCAGAGGACGTTTCAGTACTTTTGGCATCAGGCGATGTGCATAACCATTGCTGACGGCCTGAATTTGCCGTCCGAGTAGTCCGGCTGGCTTGTCAATATGACGTTTGCCGCGTTCGATCTGACGTTCTTCGTACCACTGACGGAAGATCGGAATAATCGTTAGGGACATGATCATTGACGCCAGCATACAGAGCGAGATAACCGTCGGAATCGGCCGGATAAAGGCACCCATATCGCCCTGTAGTACCATCAGCGGCAGGAAAGCCGAGATCGTTGCCAGCGTAGCGGTAATAATGGAGATGGCCACTTCCTTGGTTCCTTTGATCGAGGCATCGGTTGGATTCTCACCGAGTGTAGACAGCCTTCGTTCAATATTGTCGTTGACGACGACCGCGTCATCGACCAGAATCCCGAGTACGATAATCAGACCGACAATTGTAATCTGATTCAGTGTAATACCAAGACCCGGCAAGAAGATCAATCCGAGCGCAATCGAGACGGGAATCGCCAGCGCGACAAAACCGGCAGTCAGCAGATTCATCCCGAGCGTACAGATCAGGATAACCGCTGCAATAGCGATCAGCATTTCCTTGATCAGGCCGCCGAAGATTCGTTCCACTTCGTCATTCTGTGCAAACAGGGAGACGATTTTCACATTGGCCGGGAGTGTCTTTTTGAGAGAATTCATTTTCTCGGTCAGGCGTTCATTCATCGTTGGTACGTCAGAGCCGGTCTGGCTGCTGATGTCCAGTGAGATGGAAGGTACACCATTATAGTAGCTGAGATAGGACTCGGTTGCTTTGAGCAGCTGGACATCAGCTACATCTTTGAGATATACAGGGATACCGGCTTCGGTCTGGAAGACCACAATATCCTTGAGTGCATTGTAATCGGTTGTCTTATCAACAGTCAGCTGATACGAACGATTCTCATAGGTGAGATTACCTGTAGGAACGCGGTTGTTCTCTGACTGGATCGCCTGACGAACCGTTTCCCATGAGATGTTGTACTGCTGCAGCTTGGCCATGTCCAGATCAATACGTACCTGCTGATCCGGAATACCCTGGATTTCTACGCTGGTAATCCCCGGTACGGAACGAAGCTGGTCACGCCAGGTATTCATCAGATCGCTGAGTGCATAGATATCTTCTTTGGTTTTGCCATAGATGGCAAATGACTGGACAAAGGTGGATGTCAGGTTATCATTGACGACCGGTGTATCGGCATCGGAAGGCAGTTCCGCCTGAGCATCTTCAACTTTGCGCCGTAATTCATTCCAGGTATCTTTGGCATTCGCATCATCCTCGGCCTGAACGGTAATCGTCGAGATGCCGTTACCCGAGGTAGAAGAGATCGTTTTGAGATTGGTGACCTCTTTGATCTTCTGCTCCAGTACTTCCGTGACGGTCTGTTCCATCAATTCCGGTGTTGCACCGGCGTATGTAGTGGTAACAAGAGCCGTTTTGACAACGATATCCGGCATGAGCTGCTTCGGCATCTGGGACAACTGTGTGACGCCGAAGAGGATGAGCATAACGAAGAACAGTAAAGTGATTTTACGTTTGCGGACAAAGTAATTAATCATTAGCTTTGGCCCCGCTATTCGCATTGTTGGTAGCTGCCGGTGCAGCAGCTTTGTTGTCCTGTGCCTGGCCGACTGTCAGATCATCTCCGTCAAAGAGACGGTCTGCACCGCGGGTAACGACTTTATCGCCTACTTTCAGCCCGCCAGTGATTTCATAGCGGTTATTGTACAGATTGCCGAGTTTGACGGTCGTTTTAACTGCTTTGCCATTTACTTCTTTGAATACATACGGATCACTACCGGAGCTGATCACGGCTTCAACCGGCAGCAGAATTCCCTGTTTGGAAGAAGCCTGGCGGGAAGCGCTCACGACTTGACCGGGTTTCCAGTCTGCATTGGGATTGCTGATGGCTACTTCAACATTAATAGAACCTGTATTTTCGTTGGTTTGCGGATACAGTTTGGCGACTTTGCCGGTGCGGACTTCATCGTAGAGACTGATGCTGACCTGCTGACCGACTTTCCACTGGGCAATCTCGCTATCCGGGATCGGCAGCAGCACTTTGAGACGGTTGATTTCACCGATGCTGAATACTTCGGTACCGGCACTGACAGTCTGTCCGTCCGAAATCTGCTTGGTCAGAATAACACCAGAAGCCGGTGCTTTGAGATTGGCGCGGGACAGCTTGAGTTTGGCTGTGTTAAGCGCAATAACTGCCTGATCATAGCTGGCCTGGGATTGTTCTACCCCGGCTTGAGCTTGTTCTACAGCTGCATTCGCTTGAGCAACGCTGGCCTGTGCATTTTCAATACCTACCTGAGCCTGTTTGACAGCTGCCGCAGCCGAAGCACGGTCTGACTGGCTGGCTCCTTCGAGAATAAGGGAAAGTTGCTCCTGAGCATCTTTGAGGCTTTCACTTGCGTTGGTAAGAGTCGTCTGCGCCTGCTCGTTTTCCTGCTGGCTTAACAGACCATTATCAAAAAGGGTCTGTGCGCGGGTAGCGGCCGTTTTGGCTTGATCATAAGCAGTTTGAGCTTTGGTTACAGCATTTTGAGCCTGTGCTTTTTCCTGTGGACGTTTGCCGGATAATACGCCCTGCTCACTGGCACGGGCACTTTCAACCTGAGCCTGTGCAGAAGCAACTCCAGCAGCAGCAGCCTGCTGTCCCGCTTTGGCATTAGTCATGGAAGCACGTGCGCTTGAGAGCGCAGCCTGTGCGGCAGCAACGGATTGATTGGCATTTTCGACTTCAAGCTGAATGTCTGCCGTATCCAGCTGTGCCATCACAGATCCCTTATTGACACGGTCACCTACATCACCATTTACGGAAGAGACCGTTCCATTAATCTGAAAGGAAACAGGTGTCTCATCATAAGCAGCGAGGGTACCGGACAAATCATAAACAGCATCCAGTGATTCTTGTTTGACAGTGGCAACCTGAACCGTAGTGCTTGCCGGTTCCACTGCAGCATTTTCAGTTGAACAAGCAGTCAGGCTGACTGCCAGCAGAAGTGCTGTAAAGGCCATTGGCCAGCTCTTCTTCATAATTTCAGTATCCTCCTCTAAACTCCCCAGTTTTTTTTGTACTCTCTAGTTCATGGGTGAATTATAGAATCAATCCACACTACTTGTCAATTGTAACAACCGCCGTTTTCTATGTACTCAATCCCGGGATGTAGATTCAAACTATCAAAAATACGTCCTCAAACCGATGTTAAAATAAAAGCACTTCATAATAGAAGAAAGATAACCATCTCCTTTCGCAGATACTTTTCCATTTAATGAAAGAAAAAGAAACGAATATTGTGAATATTATGTGAACGTGGATCAGTTTGTTGTATAATCGAGATACAAAATATGGAAGGAATGGTGTTGCACATGAGACCGGATGAAGATCGGAACAGACAGCATGATGGCGAGGAGCAACCTCAATACCTGGCTGTAAAGCCGCCCATATTACGTGAACGGATGCAATTACTGATCGCAGCAGTGCTGCTTGTAGCTGTTGCGATTATACTGATCGAGTGGCAGTGGTAGTCTGAACAGAGAGTCATAGTACGGATATCACCATGCGGGATTCTGGGTATTACATCAGAGTCCTGCTTTTTGGAATGAAGAGAAATAGCAGAGCATTTGCTGAAAGAGAAGGCAGGACGGATAGCATCGTATACAAAATGGATTCGTGTAGTCTGATCCGCTAAAGTGGGTTATACTAAGAGGTGGGCCTTTTAAAAGTTTACCTCATTTATAACGATTATGGTTGATTTATTTCGTTAGGAATGCTAAATTAATTTTATTAGGAATACTAAATGTTTTTGTTTTTTCACACAACTCGTTATATTATTTGATGAAATATAGGAAAGAAGGTTATTGGTATATGAAAAAAGGAATGGTAGGTGCTTCTGTGTTTGCAATGCTGCTTGCAGCAGCGCAGCCGGCGGTACTCGTACACGCAGCAGACAGCACAACAGCAACAACAACCACTACAGCTAACGGAACAACTCCAACAGCAGACGGTACAGTAACAGAACAGGCGAAGTCCCAGATCTCCGGTGTAAGAGAGCCGAAAAAAGTAGACAGCCTGAATCTGGAGAAAGTGATTGATCTGGCGATCAATGACTCTTATAATCTGGAACTGCTGCAGTTGAAATATAAAGTGCTGGATCAACAAAATGCCAGCCTGGGTATCGACTATGTCGATTATACCAATGCTTCTCCAGGTCTGACGTATACACCGAAAAAAGGCAGTAATGAAGTAGAACTGTCCCAGGGTTCCCAGACCGGCCAGACACTGGAAGACAACCAGCGTGATCTGGATACCCAGAAGCTGAACACCCAGCTGCAGGTAGATGAAGCCAAAGAAGGTACAAGACTGGCGATGACCGGTCAATATGTACAGCTTCTGTCTTACCAGAAACAAATTGCCCTGTCCCAAGAGCACATCCAGGTGCTGACTCGTGATCTGCAGCGTGCACAAACTCTGCAATCTCTGGGTTCCGGTACACAGGAAGATATCGATACAGCAGATCGCGCGCTCAAAACAGAGCAGGATAACCTGACTACACTAAAAGATACGTACCAGAAAACACTGGCAACCCTGTGTTATGATCTGGGTATCGTATATGATCCTAATCTGCCACTGGAGCCAATCAAAGTAACACTGGAGCCGGTTCCTACAGTAGATGCAGATACACTGCTTGGCAAATCCTACCAGATCCAGTCTCTGGGTAACAGTGTAGCCAAAGCACGTACAGATGAAGACAAAAAAATTACCGGTAACAGCTTTGACGAGCAGGCACTGAAAGCTACAAGACAGATCGCCGAGCAGCAGCTGGAGCAGGGTAAAGTAACGTATGCCAAAGCGATTCAAACGAATCTGCAGGATATGGATACTGCATTCAAGGATGTTCAGACTTCCCAGCGTCTGGCACAGGATGCCAATGTTGATGGCGTGAATATGCAGATCCGCTATAATGCCGGCGTAACTACCAAGTACGATATGGAGAAACACCAATATCAGGTAGATGCAGCACAGGCCAAAGCGGAACTGACATTGATGCAGTACTTTGTACAGCAATCCAAAGTAAAAGCAATGAGCAATGGTTATATCGCGAACAGCAGCGCTTCAGGAGCATCCGCTTCTTCTCAAGGCTAAGTATCGTTCCTTTTGACCTGATGAATCTAAATAAAAAACACCTGTCCGATGGACAGGTGTTTTTTGTGTGTTATACGTTATAGGTTATGCAATTAAGCAGAAGCGCCATTAGTCCATTCATTCAACTTGCGATCGGATGGCAGCAGGAAGGTAAGTGCGCCAAGCAGCGGCAGGAAGCTGCAAATCTGCATAACGGGTGAGATTCCGATAGAATCGATCCAGCTGCCGAGTACCAGTGCGCCAACCCCGCCTAATCCAAAAGCCAGTCCGGTGATGAGTCCCGATACGGTACCGATCCGTCCAGGTACCAGCATTTGGGCATAAACGACAGTTACAGAGAAGCTTGATGTAATAATAAATCCGATAACTGCGAGCAGAATACCGGTCCAGAGCAGATTGGCATAAGGCAGCAGCAATGCAAGTGGCACAGCTCCAGCCATGGAGAGGAAAATCAGATTCCGTTTGCCAAAGCGATCGGCCAGCGGTCCGCCAAAAAAGGTACCCACAGCACCAGCAGCCAAAAACAAAAATACATACAGCTGGGCGTCACCTACACCCAGTCCAAACTGCTCGATCAGGTTGAAGCTATAATAGCTGCCGATCGAAGAGACATACCAGGAACGTACAAATACGAGCAGGATCAGAATCACCATGGCAAAAGCGATCCGGCTGCGCAGCTCCGGACGAATTTTCTCGGCAGTCTGACGCTTTTTGTGCAAGTTCTCGTTTCTCAGGGCGCCACCGTACCAGCGGGCAATCAATATCTGTACCAGAATACCGAGAGCTGCTACGCCAGTGAATCCAATCGCTCCAAACTGTCCGTACGGAACAAAAATCAGCGTCGTCAGCAGCGGAGCAAGTGATTGTCCGGCATTACCGCCGACCTGGAAAATGGACTGGGCAAGACCACGACGATCACCGGAAGCCAGATGGGAAACTTTGGAGCCTTCCGGGTGAAAGGTAGCCGAGCCCAATCCAACGAATACAACGGCGATCAATACAGCAGTATAGGAACCGGCGAGCGCCAGCAAGAGCATACCGGTAAATGTAAATGCCATACCGATCGGCAGAAGTGCCGGGGTAGGCCGTTTATCCGAGAAAAGGCCGATAAACGGCTGCATGATGGAAGCGGTGAAATTAATCGTAAATGCAATCCAGCCAATTTGCGTATAGTTGAGATTCATGGTCTCTTTCAGAATCGGAAAGATCGCCGGGATTACAGACTGCATAGAATCGTTAAACAGATGAACCAGCGAAATGGCAAGCAGAACTCCGAATATCGTCTGATTGGCAGCAGGCGGGATATTCCGCTTTTTGGATTTGGCAGCAGAAGAGGATGCCGTTGGGAAAGACACGGGACAGGACTCCTTTTAGATAAAATAATAGATGGAACAAAAACATGACTATTGTTCATCGTACGCGTAATCTGTATTTCAGTATATCAGAATTTGATTCATTACTGAGTCCTGAACGCAAAATACTTTGTGTGACAAGTAAAAAAGAAAAGCTGATAACCAAAATTATATTCAAGCGCTCTATATGAAACTATGTATCTATGCAGAGTGAAACTATATATCTGTTTGGAATTGTTTCTGTACTGCTGTATTAGATTATCAGGCGTATCCTATCAAAACGCATCCGAGTGCAGCAGGGCACCGGATGCGCTTAATGATTACTTTGAAATATTCTGTCCCATGCTACAAAGTTAATTTGCTCAGGAACGACCCAGCATTTTGACTACGGCTTCGGGTTTGAGTACTTCCGCCAGCTTTTCCAGTGCAGTTAGATACAGAAATCCATTACCTTCCGCACGGGGAGAGTAGCCCAGGGGAATCGTACGCCGAACGAGCTGTGCGTACAGCTCCGGCTCGGTCAGTTCACGTTCGAAACTGCGATTGGCGATGACTTTGATTAGTGCCATCGCTCCGGATACGTGCGGCGTCGCCATGGAAGTACCACTTAGTGTGGCATATTTGCCATCGAGATAAGTAGATAGAATATCTTCACCCGGTGCGACCAGATCCACCTCGGTATTGGTATTGGAGAATTCGGATGACTGTCTGGACAGATTGACCGAACCTACGCTGATCACTTCATTATAATAACCCGGATATCCGTATTCATCGGTAGATTCCTGACTGTCTCCTTCATTGCCTGCAGCGCAGATTACCAGAATATTCTGGGCTACGGCTTTTTGGATCGCTTCATGCATGGCAGGTACATCTTCCGGGCCACCAAGCGACATGGAGATGATATCTACCTTTTGCTCTACGGCATAATTGATTCCGTTAATAATCCATTCATACTGCCCGGACCCCTGATGATCCAGTACTTTGAGAATAAGCAAATTGGCTTCGGGAGCTACGCCGACTACGCCGGAATCATTGGCAATACCGGCAATCGTTCCTGCCACATGGGTACCATGACCATTGTAGTCTTCATAGATATCCGGATTCCCTTCATCATCTCCTGTAAAATTACGCCCTCCCTGAATTCTGCCCTGCAGATCCGGGTGATCGGTATCGCAGCCCGTATCCAGAATCGCAATTGTAACCCCTTCTCCGCGGCTCTGTTCCCATACCTCTGGAGCCTGAATCAACGCGACTCCCTGTGGAGTCTCATGCACCTGTTCTGCCTGAGTAACAACCTGGAAAGGAATAACTCTCATTTGACCTGCCATTTTCGTTTCCTCCTGTCGGAAATACGGATGATGGAGCAGCCCAGCGTATGCATAACAGCAAGATGTAGTTTGGTATATTTTAACAGTAAAAGTAGCAGTAATCCATAACCAGTTCTTTATGGGACTAATCAGCTGAAGAAGTTGAAAAGCTTTTTAGTTATGAGTAGTTAAAATACTAATGTAATATTAACTAACTTACATTGAGAGGTAAATCTTTTTAATTATTTATAATTTGGATTTAAAGTAAGCATATATTACATAAAGTGCAGAATTAGCTATGATTACAAATGTAAATGTCACTTTTAGTGCATGGTAATAGAAAATAAAGCTTTATATGTTAAATTTATTGACGTAATTATAGAACGCATTCTATACTCCGTGTAAATAAAGTTGCGATACAGTCCGAAAGGAGCGCATGAATATTGGGTCAGGAACAGGAAATCTACGATGCAATCAAGCAGGCTATTATTGAGCAGAAGATGCGTCCCAATATGCAGTTGGTAGAAGAAGTGCTGGCAGAGTCATTTGGAGTTAGTCGGACACCGGTGCGTAATGTAGTTCGTCGTCTGGCAGCAGAGAAACTGGTAACTATCATTCCTTACAAAGGAGCATTTGTCTCCTGTCCGACGATCTATGAAGCCAGACAGATTTTTGAGATGAGACGTGTTATAGAAGTCGCTGTTGTACAGAAGCTATGTCAGGAATTCAGGAATGATCAGTATATCCGGCTCAGTCGTTTGATCCAGGAAGAACACGCAGCCCAGCGTGATGGACGTATTCTGGAAGCGATACGGATAACAGGCGATTTTCATCTCAAGCTGGCAGAGGCTTCGGGAAATTCTTATTACTATCGTTATCTGGAAGAGCTGATTTCTCTCTCTTATGTAGTAATTGCCCTGTATGGAGAGCAGAAGAACAAGTGCTGTCAGGATCATCAGCGGATTCTGGAAGCGATTCGGCAGGGAGAAGCGACTTTGGCTGAACAGCTTATGCTGAATCATCTGGGAGAGATCGAGCAGGAGTTGAACTTTGATGAGCAGCATACACGTGCATTATCACTGGCAGATATTTTGCAGGAACAGCGGCAGGCAGGCGGACAAACCGTATAAACTTCTGTCTGTTATGGATTGTATACAATGTTGGATGCCAAATCCGATACAGATTGTACCCAAAGGAGAGAAGCCTGATGAAATTAACCGTTGAAAAGGTACGCAAAAATTTTGGTGAGCGGACGATTCTGCAGGATGTGGATCTGACTATTCATGAAAATGAATTTATCTGTATTCTCGGACACAGTGGCTGTGGCAAATCAACACTGCTGAATATGGTGGCGGGGTACATATTTCCCGATGAAGGCGAGATCAAGATTAACGGCGAGAAGATTCAGGGACCGTCCCGTCAGCGTGGTATGGTCTTCCAGGATCATGCACTTTTCCCTTGGTGTACGGTACTGGAGAATGTAGCTTTTGGTCCGGAAGTACAGGGGATGCCCAAAAAGCAGGCACGCGAGACCGCCAGGGAGTTCCTCAGTCTGGTAGGACTGGAAGCATACGGATCCCATTATCCGGCAGAGCTGTCCGGCGGCATGAAGCAGCGGGTTGGTATCGCCCGGGCACTGGCAAGCCATCCGGATATCCTGCTGATGGATGAGCCGTTTGGCGCACTGGATATTCTGACACGTGATATGATGCAGCGTGAACTGCGAAGACTGTATGAAAAGCTGCATACGACAATTTTATTTGTCACCCACAGTATTAGTGAAGCCGTCTATCTGGCAGACCGGGTCGTCGTGATGAAACATGGAGTTGTTGCCGAGGTATTCGAGATTGGCATTCAGCATCCTCGTTCCTTTGATTCTCCAGGATTCGCGGATATGATGGCGCGGATCGAACGGCTGCTCATGGAAGATGAAGAGGAGGTTATCGCATGAATGAAATTCAGACTACCTTAACCAAAACCGGCGAGGCAGCTGCACCGGCGCTCCAGCTGAATACGGTCCGCAAGCGCAAAGGTACAGGCTTGCAATCTACTATGGATATGATCAAAAATGTGATTCCCTATGTGCTATTTTTTGTAGTATGGGAGCTGTTCTCCCAGCTGAACGGTCGTATCCAGATGTTCAATCCATTGTTTCTGCCAGCGCCATCCCTGCTGGTTCATGACGGCTGGGCACTTGCCCAAACAGGCATTATTACTGACAGTCTGCTCGCCAGCTCCATGCGTATTTTTTTCGGCTTTGCCTGTGGGGCGACAGTAGCTGTGCTGCTGGCGGTATTAATGAGCAAGTTCTCCATGCTGGAGCGCTGGATGTCGCCTTTTCTAACGCTGGTAAGCCCGATTCCTTCGCTCGCTCTGCTGCCGTTGTTTATTATCTGGTTTGGTATTGGTGAATTCCCCAAAGTGCTGCTCATTGCGTGGACGACATTTGTCCCGGTGCTGGTCAATACGGTAGAAGGATTCAAATCCGTACCTTCGACGCTGATTCGCTCGGCGCTCAGTCTGGGTGCTTCGCAGCGTCAAGTGTTTACCCGCATTATGATTCCTTCGGCTATTCCGAATCTGCTGATCGGTGCGCAGATTAGTCTGGGACTTTCTTTTTCCGCATTGATCGTATCGGAGATGATGGGCGCCGATTCGGGTCTGGGCTATCTGATCGTGGATGCGCGCAACTATTTTAAAGTAACGAATATGTTCGTGGCGATTATTTTGATCGGTATCGAATACAGCCTGTTCGCCCTGCTGCTCAAGCTGCTGGAACGCAAAGTACTGGCCTGGCGTCGCGGCGGTATCGGAGAAGCAGTAGAAAAAGTCAGATAACAATGGGAAAACAACAACAAAATTACAGGAAACAAGTAATTTCGGGATAAATACCTTAACAGCCAGAACAACGTAGCAGGAGGTATCCATATATAAGATACAATCCATTCTATATTCAAGGGGGACAAAGAAATGAAGAAGAATTGGCTGCAAATGATAACGGGTCTGGCGATGGTATCGGTATTGGCAACAGCATGCTCTAGCGGAGGAACAGCAGACAAAGAAACAGCCGCGGCGAGTGGTACAGGAGCAGCCACCGGTCTGGAACAGACGGATATTACGCTGGTCGGTGTACGGGATGCGCAGATCTCCTCGCAGCAGATTATTGCGGACAAGCTAGGTTACTTTAAGGAAGAGGGGCTGAATGTCGAGAGCAAGCTGATCGAGAGTGGCCCTGATATTGGTCCGATGATCTCCGGCGGCAGTGCGCCAATCAGTATCCAGACCAACTTTATGGATATTATCCTCAAATCCAATAATATCGGTGTCAAAATTGTCGCCCCTCTGGCTCAAATTGCCGGTACGCAGGCCGTAGTCGGTTCCTCCAAATTGCAGCTTAGTTCCGCCAAGGATCTGGAAGGCAAAACGATCGGTATTCCTAACGGAGCCGATGTCAAAATTGCGATTGATAATATGGGCAAGGAACTGGGCGTGGACGTTAGCAAAATCAAATTCGTCAATCTGGCACCGAGCGATGCGGTAGTTGCGCTGCAAAATGGCGATATTGATGCGATGGCAGCCTGGGAGCCTTTTATTACTAAGGCAGTGCAGGGCGGTGGCAAGTTCCTGTTCAGTGGTACGAAGAGCGAGCTTCCCGACAACAAAGGTGATGTGAACTGGATGAGCGTCCATACCACTGTTCAAGTCACTGACAAATATCTCGAGGAAAATCCGAATACAGTGAAAGCCGTGCTGCGTGCACTCGACAAAGCTACCGATTATATTAATGATCATCGCGAAGAAGCAATCAAAATACTCGCTCCCGAACTGCACTTAAGCGAAGCTGAACTCAAGGAAATCATGAATCGTAATGTCTATTCCATGAAAGTGGACGATACGTATGTAAATGGAAGTAATGGTCCGGCGGTTGGTAATTACCTGCAATCAGTTGGCAATATCACTTCCATCCCGGCGCCGGCATCCTACCATGATCTGAGCCTGCTCAAGGATGTGGATTCTTCCCTGGTAGAGGCGGATATCAAGTAACCGATAGTGAACAATAATAACCAACAGGATAATCGGTCAATAGTGAGTAAACCTGCTGAATTCTTATAATGAGAGCCAACAGACTTGCAGTATCTGGCGGGAGACATCATGAGTACAGGATGCTCTCCCGCTGTACATAATCATCTCGCAGACAGGAGCGTGCAGCCCATGTATTCCTATGATCTGGTATTTACAGGCGGAACCGTGGTTTTCCCGGATAAGGTGCAACAGACCGATATCGCCGTCGATAAAGGCATTATTGTGGATATTGGCAAGCTTTCTTGCGAGGATATCGAGAGCGCCAGACAGATCGTGAACGCAGAAGGTTTGTATATTATGGCCGGTATGATTGATGCGCATGTGCATCTGAATGAACCGGGATTTGGCGATTGGGAAGGATTCGTTACTGGATCGGCAGCACTGGCTGCAGGAGGATGCACCACGTATATGGATATGCCGCTCAATGGCGTTCCCCCGACAGTAACACCGGCCGCGCTGCAGCAGAAAAGGGAATTGGCAGTGGGTCATTCCCATATTGATTATGCCTGCTGGGGTGGGTTGGTACCGGGCAATCTGCAAGAGCTGGATGCGCTCAGTGAGCAGGGAGTATGCGGATTCAAGGCATTCATGTCGGCGCCCGGTGACCCGAGTGAAGAAGCTTTTCGCAATGTCGATGATCTTACTCTGCTGGAAGGAATGAGGCATATTGCCCGTATGGGCCGGGTACTCGCGCTTCATGCTGAAAGTGAACCTATCGTCTCTGCTTGGACAGCAGCCTTGTTGGCTGAAGGACGCACCACAGCTGCCGATTATTCCGCATCCCGCCCGATACAGGCAGAGCTGGAAGCAGTACGTACAGCACTGGAGTATGGCAGACAGACTGGCTGTTCACTGCATTTTGTACATATCAGCAGTGCAGCAGCAGTACGGATGATTCAGGACGCCAGACAGGAAGGCATGGATGTGACTCTGGAGACCTGTCCTCATTATTTGACGCTGACAGATGTTGATCTGGAGCAGATTGGTCCGGCTGCCAAATGTGCACCACCGCTGCGCAGCCTGGATGAACAGAAACTGCTGTGGCAGTGTGTCGCAGTAGGGGATATAGATATGATTACTTCGGATCATTCGCCATGTCCGACTGTGCTTAAGACCGCTGCTGCCAATATGTTCGACGCCTGGGGAGGCATCTCGGGAGCCCAGCATTCCCTGGAATTGATGATTAGTGAAGGATATAGGAAGCGAGGTTTGCCGCTGCCGCTAATCAGCCGGATGCTGTCCCAAGCACCTGCACGCCGATTCGGATTATATCCGCAAAAAGGAGAAATACGAATCGGCGCAGATGCAGACCTTGTACTGGTAGATCTGAATACAGCGTATACCGTACAATCCGAACAGCTGCTCTACCGGCATAAGCATAGCCCATACGTAGACAGGGAGATAGGCTGTCAGGTCAGCATGACAGTTGTACGCGGACATATCGTTTATACCCGCGAAAAAGGTGTGCATGATCATGCTGTAGGACAGTCACTGCACATCCGAAATGAAAAACCGCTTAGTCTCTCTTGAGTAGTGTTCCGGATTTTACAAGCAAGTGAAAGTGAGGTGCGGTTAACAATCACGGGTTCAATAAAGTAGAATAAAAAACAGTAAAGTAGAATAGTAAACAGCAAATTATATAAACTGCAAAAAGGCGCCATTCCATATTGGAACAGCGCTTTTTTTATTGTGTAAAAGTATAAAAATTTATTCGGATGACATTACCGGACGAACAGAAGCGGTCTGATCCGTGTCATCTGTGTAATGACCAATTCGCCATTGAAGCAGAATCATAACGCTGATAACAACAGCCAGCACCAGATAAGCAGGCAGGAAGCTATGGTAGCTGTCATATAACCAGCCAATCATTAGCGGACCCATAGCGCCAATCAAATAACCTACACTCTGATTCATGGCAGATAATGCATTGGCCTGTGCCGTATCCGGTGCCTCCTGAATAGGTAGCATCAGTGCCAGCGGGAATAATCCACCTGTACCTATACTTAACAAAATTACAGCGAGTACAGGCAGATTTCCCATTACTAGCAGCGTTAGTGCGATAAGCTCCATAATACTGCATCCAATCAACCACCATTTGCGGCGACCGAATCGGTGAGCACCTGCCGGAATCAGAAAACTCACCGGAATCTGTGTCAGAGTGAACAGTGTCACCATATAACCGGCCTGCAGCTGGGAATATCCGATATGCTGCATCATCGGAGATAACCAGGCGGTAAAAGAATAAAAAATAGACGACATTAGACCAAAGAATACAGTCAGCAGCCAGGCACGTTTTTGGCGAAAAGGCATACGTGTTCGCTGGATGCCTTGCTCCGCAGCAGGTACGTTGACATGGATCACCAATTTAAACCAGAAGACGGCTGCGATCAGAGCCAGTAGGGACCAGCAGGACAGAGCGATAGACCAGGAACCCCCTGTCCAGTTCTGCATGGGAACCGCCAGACCGGAAGCAATCGCAGCACCAATCACCATCGATACCGAATATAGACTAACCATGGCTGCAGGATGAGGGAAATATTTTTTGATAAAGCCGGAGAGCAGTGGACTGATCATTCCGATGCCTGCACCAGCGATCAGAGCACTGCCCAGCAGCAGTCCTGGTACATGTGCCCAGCTGCGCAGAAAAGTAGACAGACCAATCAGGATAAGGGAGCACCAGATGACTTTTTCCATTCCCCAGCGCTGACTCCAACGTAGAGCCAGCGGAGCGAATGTCCCCATTCCAAGTACCGGCAGGGTGACCAGCAGACTGGCGATTGTTCCATTCAGTCCCAGATCGGCTCGAATACTCTGCATTAGGGGAGAAATAGAAGTGATGGCAGGACGCAGATTGAGCGCTGCCAGAATTAATAGGATGATATAAAAACTGTACCGCATGATAAAAGCTCCTTTTCCCAGGTTTAAGCAAGAATGGATAGCCTCTTTCATAAGCCATCACCTATCCAGCATAAAACAGAGAAAATGATTGTACCATACTATTATTTCTATAATAATGATAGTATGAAACGATGATTAGTGCGTTATTCCCGAGAAATTAATCTTAAAAAGTGAAATGATAAGGGGAGGAGCAGAATGGAACTGCGACAGCTTCATTATTTTGTAGCAGTATGCGAAGAACTTCATTTTACTAGGGCAGCTGATCGACTGAATATCTCACAGCCTACACTGAGTCAGCAGATCAGGGTACTCGAAGACGAACTTGGCACACCGTTATTCGATCGCATTGGCAAAAAGACAGCGCTGACCGAAGCAGGCCGACTGTTGTACCATTACAGCACCACAATTCTGCGTACTATGCAAAATGCACGTTCTTCTATTGCTGAGCTGCAGGTACAGCAGCGGGGAACCCTGCGCATCGGTGTATTGCCATCGGATCTGGATTATCGGCTAAATGAATTATGGATTGAGTTTCACAGTCGTTTTCCTGGAGTTCGGCTAGAGATTATACCCACTATTGAAGTGCACAAGTTTATTTTTGAAGATAAAGTGGATATTGGTATCGGACTGGCCGAACGTCCGGATCATCGCCTCGTCCAGACCCTGCTGGGCGAGGAAAGCTACAGTCTGTTCATGCCTGCCGTTCACCCTCTTGGTCAGCAGAAAGTTATTGAATTGGAGCAGGTGAGGGAGCTGCCGCTTGTCTTATATCCACAGGGATTTCTGGGACGGATACTGATCGAGCGATGCTTTCAGGAAAAAGGGTGGGAGCTGGTAACCGTAATGGACAATGGATCGGCGACTTCTCAGCTGCGTATGGTACAGGCAGGAATCGGATTCAGCATCCATCCTCATGATATGCTGGCAACCCTGCTGGATAATGGGCTCACTGCCATTCCTATCGTAAATCCGGCTCCTGTACGGCAGATCGAGCTGGTGTACCGTACCGATCGTTATATGGGAGTAGCGGCAAGAGCCTTTATGGAAATGACCCGGCAGCATTTCTCACCGCCTGCAGATGCTGACACCGGATCACTGCACTGACAGGTACATAAGCGTGCCGTCTAACGAACCCACGCAGGAACAAGATACTCAAAACAAAAGCGCATGTTCTTCTCTGTGAGGCAGAAAAGGACATGCGCTTTTGGATAAGGATGGAGTTAATAAGATACATAATATAGCGATTATACATAAGGGATTTATACGCTGCAAAAATTAGCGGTTGTCAATAGTCTCCGGATACATATCATGGTTCATCATGCGATGCTCGGCCATTTGCTCATACTTGGTACCCGGTTTGCCGTAGTTGGTGTATGGATCGATCGAGATGCCGCCGCGCGGAGTGAATTTACCCCAGACTTCGATATAACGAGGGTCCATCAGTTTCACGAGATCATTGAGGATAATATTCATACAGTCCTCATGAAAATCACCGTGATTACGGAAGCTGAACAGATACAGCTTGAGCGATTTGCTTTCTACCATTTTTACATCGGGGATATAGCTGATATAGATGGTCGCAAAATCCGGCTGGCCGGTAATCGGGCACAGACTGGTGAATTCCGGGCAGTTGAATTTGACAAAGTAATCACGATACGGGTGTTTGTTATCAAAGCTCTCCAAGATACTTGGATCGTACTCAAATGTGTATTTGGTACCCTGGTTACCGAGCAGGGTGAGGTCTTGCATTTCATCTTGTTGTCTTCCTGACATATGGGAATCTCCTTTTAATTACGAATTTGAAAATAGAGCCGATTGAATGGGCAAGGCGCTCCGGAAATGATTAGCTCTTGCGGTCGCTGGTAAGCCCGGATATTTTGAAATAAGGATTACAATGGTATATATCCGGGCTTAAAGGCGACCTTTCGAGCTATTCATTCCCTCCGCTGGCGCATGGAATTCATCAGGTGCATTACTATAAGAACCGAAATCATGAAAAGATATTCAAGCCTGCGGCTGGCATGTGGGGAATAGAGTGGCAGTAAGCTCACTTGTCCTCTATTATGAAATATTGCTGCCCACCCACCATAGCGTACTCGTGTATTACTGAGATTAAAGTACAGTCTCGTCTACACGCCGCGTTTGTTACCCCATACAAGAGTATGCAGCTGGGGTAGAATACGGGCATCGTTAAAGGCTGGCATGTCCATAGCCTGGTCAATCAGCCATTCGTAGCGCTGCAGCAGAGAAGAAGCAATATTGTCGTCGGCACTAGTAACGTCGGGATTACCGGTCTGCATGTAGAACGGTACATTCGGGTAGCGCTTGTGTACCTGTTCCGCATATTTCAGATCGGCTTCGTCGAAAATAACGACTTTGAGGCTGATTGATTGATCGACAGGTGCCTGTTCGTCCGAGTCGGCATAGATGATATCCTGCATCATCTGATTGATCTGATTTTGGCGCAGCTTGCGTATAATACTGTCCAGGATCTCGAAGTTGGTCTCCATCCCCGAGCTTGGCGGTTTGGGCGAGATGGTTACATCGTTGATATCCAGCAGCCAATCCTGCCAGCGGGAACCCTGTGTCTCGACAGCTGTACGAATTCCATCGTGGCGCAGCAGCTGAACCAGTTCACCGATGGATACCAGCAGTGCCGGGTTGCCACCCGAAATAGTGACATGGTTGAAGCGGTCACCACCGATGGCTTTGAGTTCATCGTATACGTCCTGAGCACTCAGCTTGCGGATCTGGTCTTTGGCGCTACCGTCCCAGGTGAAGGCAGAGTCGCACCAGCTGCAGCGGTAATCGCAGCCTGCAGTACGTACGAACATTGTTTTTTGACCAATGACCATGCCTTCGCCCTGAACCGTTGGTCCGAAAATCTCCAGTACCGGGATCGTAGCTGTAGGACGGCTTGCCTTAGCAACAGATTCATTTCCACGACTGGCTTGCTCATTTTCGCGGCCTGTATGATCATTTTTATTTGTTGGTGCTTCATTACTGTTTACTTGGTCGACGATCAGATCGCTTGGTTTGTCGGTAAGGATGCGGCTCATGATTCCATCCACTCCCGTCTGGCTTCGGCATAGCTGGTCGGTGTCTCATACAGCTGGACGAATTCGGTGCGTCCGCCCTGTACCTGATCGCAGTACGGATCGCTTTGCAGCGCTTGCTCCATCTGCTCGTACAGCCAGACAACCATGTTCTCGGCAGTTGTATTCATTGGCGGCAACGTCTCGTTCAGGTAACGATGATCCAGATAAGGCTCGATGCGTTCTTTCCAGATGTTCTTGATATCGCCAAAATCCACAACGATACCATTCATAGATGGAATGCCGCTAATACCAAAAATTACTCGATACGTATGTCCATGCAGATTCATGCACTTGCCTTCGTAGGCATGCAGATGATGGGCTGCATCGAACGTAAATTCCTTGTTCACTAGCACCCGTTTGCGATGGTAGCGAAGCTGGTCATGCTGAATGTCGGTGCCATATTGCTGCAGTTTCTCGACAATACGAAAAGGTCCGGGTTGATTCGTCATTGTTGTCCACCCCGTGCAGCAGAAGTGTCGGATTCATCCAGTTCAATCATAATACGGCGGGCTGCCGGTGCAGCATTACGCTCCTGTACATATTTGTCCAGTCCTGCCTTGCGCAGTTTGCACGCCGGGCATTCTCCGCAGCCATCACCGATGATGCCGTTGTAGCAAGTGAGCGTATTCTCACGAATATATTGAAAAGCGCCCAGTTCGTCCGCCATTTTCCATGTCTCGGATTTGTCCAGCCACATCAGCGGCGTATGAATAACAAAGTCATAGTCCATGGACAGATTGAGCGTCACATTCAGGGATTTGACGAAAATATCACGGCAGTCCGGGTAGCCGCTAAAATCGGTCTCGCATACGCCGGTAATCAGATGACGTGCGCCTTTTTGCTTGGCTAGGATCGCAGCGAAGCTCAGGAACAGCAGATTGCGTCCGTCGACGAATGTGCTCGGGAGCTCTCCTTCTTCGTGGGTGATCTCGATATCTGAACGGGTTAGTGCATTGGGAGCGAGCTGATTCAGCAGGCTCATATCCAGAATAGTCTGCTGGACACCCAATTCTTCGGCGATTTGCTTGGCGACTTCGATCTCGGCGCTATGACGTTGTCCATAGTTAAACGTAACAACCTCTACCTCGGCAAACGTCTGTTTTGCCCAGAACAGGCAGGTCGTGCTATCCTGGCCGCCGCTGAATACGACAACCGCTTTTTCATTTTTAAGCATAAAAAAATCTCTCCATTTCCATCAGGGGATATCAGAAAATACAGCCGGGTTATGAAGGATATCGCTGCTTTAAGAAGATTCGGCAATAGCCAAAATATCCGCAGGCAGGATATACAACCTATCCGAGCGTGGTTTCTGTTGTCCTTTGGGAAGAAGAGAGTTCCATGAACTTGATCTATAGTAGCATTCTGCAGCATCATGTTGTGTAAATAAAAATACTCATCAATGAGTCGGATGTATACAAAATGCTCAAGCAAAAACAAACCTGCAATTGCGGCTTTTTAAAATCATGGATATAAAAGATGAACAGACGAATAGCGACCTGAGACGGAACGTCTTTAGACCACTTTATCATTATTCATAGCTATTACATCAATTCAAAAACACCTGCAATGAGGCGGTTTTAGTTTTTTATAGAGGGAGTTCGCGAACCTCTCCCGCGTTGTACTGCACAGAACTTCCATTTCTACCAAAATAGAAAGAGTAGTTCCCATCAGAACAACCACGGACTTTCTTCTGTTCAGGATGCGGCTTGAAAACCGCTTCATCAGTATAGCATATTCAACCTGGATTACTAGGGGATTTATGAAATCAATCCCACCAGAAATACCAGATATTCCGCTGCTTCAGATAACTGGCATATTCACCAATCGTATCAAATCCTTCCAGTACATATGGGCAGAATAGTGTATGTTCTCTGGCGAGGTTCAGTGCCTGTTCATCCGTCTGTGGCCGCTGAGGAGCGCGCAGAATCCATGTGCTATCATTCACTGCAATCGGCATGGCATGATACTGCTGCTGCCATTCCCGGAACACGGCGGATTGCAGCAGCGGCTCGGGACACTCATTGAATCCGCCCATTGGAATGATCAGCGGTGCATAATACTCCTGTCCCTGCGGCAGCGTTAGCCAGAGAGCACCATCTTCCGCACGTTCTTCTGTCCATGAGGCATCTGGCGCAGGAAGTGTTTTATCCGTGGCGATCAGCTGTTCATCCAGATCATCGCGAGGACCTTCCAGCTCAGCCAGATAGCGATAGGCCTCATATAATTCCGCCGTGGATAATGAAGTTAGCGGCTGGTAGTTTGCCGGAAGTTCACTTGATTCCAGCAGCCATGCCATACAGCGCGCCAAAGCTTGCGTTAAAGAAAGTGTATCCGCTTCAGCGGACTGCCGGCTTACATATTCAGTGGTGGATTGTGCTGTATCGATTGCTTCTTCCATATGTTCCTCGATATTGTCATTGGGCAGCACCAGTAGCCTGTGAGTTCCATCAGGCTCTTCGCGGTAGATGACATCTGCAGGCTCAACGGTTTGGGTAGGATAAGCTTTCAGCCATTGCAGCATAACTTCGTTCATGATCAAAACTCCTTTTACGTGAATAATGTAGTTAATTCCAATCGGATCTGCCTATGTAGGTATAAAAATAGTACTGACAGTAATGATCAAGCTATACGACAAACACACGTTGCCGTATGCTTGCTTCATTATTGTATATGTTATCATGCTGCATTCCTATGGGCTTATTCGGTTACATTGCTGGAATTGGCTACTTCGGCTGATTTACGTTCGATATGTTCCGGTTCGCCCAGATAGAAGCGGCGGATAGGCTGCACATTCTCGTCCAGTTCATAGACCAAAGGAATACCTGTAGGAATATTGAGTTCGGTCAATGTTTTCTCATCGATGTCTTCCATGTATTTGATCAGTGCCCGCAGTGTATTACCGTGCGCAGAAATAAGAATACGTTCCTTTTTGCGAATCAAGGGTACAATGCGATGATGCCAGAAATCGCCAACCCGATATACGGTATCCTGAAGACTTTCACCAAGTGGAAGATCCTGTGGATTAATATTCTTGTATCGTTCTTCCAGACGTGGACTGCGCGGGTCATCGGGACTCAAGAGAGGGGGACGTACAGTTAGACTCCGGCGCCATAAATGCAGCTGTTCTTCACCATATTGCTCTGCTGTATCGGTCTTGCTGAGTCCCTGTAGGGCACCATAATGCCGCTCGTTCAGTTTCCAGGCTTTTTGCTCGGGAATCCATAGTAGATCCAGCTCATCCAGAATGTAATGCATAGTCTGGATGGAGCGTTTCAAGACAGATGAGAAAGCCAGATCAAAGGTATACCCTGCCTCACGAATGAGCTGACCCGCTTCACGTGCCTCATGAATTCCCCTTTCACTGAGTGATACATCCGTCCAGCCAGTAAACAGGTTTTTGCGATTATATTCACTTTCTCCATGACGAACCAGAATAACGTGATACATGAAGTAGTTCCCCTTTCAGCAGATAAGAATAATGGGATGAGCGATACGTTATAAATGATGTATAAGCTATGCTGAAGTGAGCAAATAAATGGCTTGCCGGATAGTGAGGAATCCAGTACCAGGATGAGGTTATATGCTTGCTCTCTATTTGAATTTTTAACCAATACTGTCTGGTGAAAATCATGTCGATTATTTCATCTATTATTCCTTGCTGGTGTAAATGATAGATAACTTCTTCACATTGATTGGCAAGGACTCTACATTCGTGTTATTTTAAAGCAGACAGCAATTATCTATTGGTATATCTGTATGAATCACTGCGAATTAGCAAGAAGAATGCTCTAACGATCTGATTGTCTCAAACTACCTATAAAGGAGATTCATCCATGAATATTACAATCCGCAGCGCCAAGCTGGAAAAGCTGGAAGAACCGGAAAAAGGCTTTGTCGGTAAAGTCGAACTGGAAGTCGAAGGACATGCCGAACCTTACGAACTCACTCTGTTCTCCAAACGGGGTACTGACTGGGATTACAGTCTGCATTTCCTGAACGAATCCGGTAAAGAAGAAGAGATTGAAGCACTGGAGACGGTTATCGAGGAAAACGATGATGAATTCGATCGCATTATTGATGCAGCATGGGATGCCTGCGACGTGGCAGACATTCCTCCGCATGTGCAGCGCGAACGTGAAGAAGCAAGTGCTTCCAACGACTAATTAACAGCTGCTCCATCTCCTATGAATGTGTATAAACTCAATACCAAAGCTTGCATAGTCGTGTGAAGCTATCTGCCTTATAGCCATCCTGTATCTGATACAGTGTATGGCTATTTGCGCTGCAATCCATTTTTTTGCTCTATCTGCTGTGTTATAGAACAGGACTTTTCACTGCGGTCAAGGCACAAAGTCATGCTCTTCTACATACCAATGGCCTGTTATATTCAAAAAAAGTCGAAATCACTTAAAAAGTTGATATTTAAGCTGTTTATGCATTGAAATGGATAGAAAAATAGGTAGAAAAGATTTTCAAGCTTGAATTTAGTGGGTACTAATAACTATTAATTGCATGAAGACGTATGTCGATTGTGACAAATATCTTCAAATTTTGAATAACGGAGTCTTTAGACTCAGGATTTTGAAGGGGCGATCCTGTTACACTAAAATATGCTCTGTGATACGCAAAGTATCCGTATAAACCAGATTGGAAACATGACATCAAGCATACGAGCAGGAATGGCAGTTCCCCTGATGTGATTTTTAACAAACTTATACAGTCACTCATTTTACAACCAAAGTTATTTTGCAAAATAGATGCGAAAGAATAGTTGAAGCGCGACGAAAAAGGCCGTTAAACAATGCCAATCTGAAGAATATATAACAGAGAGGAGATTAATAATGATCAGTTTTTTTCGCAATAAAACGATTCCGTTAGCAGATCAATGGAATAAGCTGCAGGAAGCAGGCATTGTGCTAAATGCAGACGTGGACATGAACCAGATTATTGCTGGCAATTCACTGTCCTGGTATGAAGAACGGCCGTATACCAATCTGCTGATTTCTCTGGGAGAACAGATCTGTGCAGATGGTGAATGTATCTATCCTACGAACCAGCTCTGGTATGTCGATCTGCAGGAGATCGAGAATACCGATCTGTACACCCAGCTGGCAGAGCGTATGGTAGCCATGACCGGAGATCAGCTGGATATGAAGTTTATCCGCAGCTGTCTGGATCATGAACGGGAAGAAGTACTATTTTCATTTCTGTATCATGGCGACAAGGTCGAGTGGGACATCCGGTATTACAATGAATGGGTGGACAAAACATTCTTTGACCGCATGATCCAGCTGGATATGCGTCGCGGTGGCGAGCAGCAGTTTGTCTATATGGCACTGGGTCAGCATCTGCTGATTGGTTATATGGATCAAAAGCATTATAAAATGCTGAACAAGCTGGTCGAGCCACGCTTTGAACTCTGGAAATCATAATTATCTTTAATCAAATGCCTTACTTTTGGTGGATACCAGAAGTAGGGCTTTTTTTGTGCCGAAATAGAAAAACGGACTGATTCGTTGGCACTTACACCAGCATTATCTTTGTTTTGTATTACCCAGTCGTAAATATAGCTGTCAAAACTTCATAATGTTGGGACCGAATACTTTTTATTTAGCGGGAATTATAAAAATAACTTGCCAAATGGAGAAAACTATTATAAATTGTTGATACATCAACGATTGATGTATCAACATAATGAGGATGATTATATCAGGCGATTATACTTTGATAAAGAATATAAAATGGTTGAAAGTTAACCAGAAGTATATTCCAGGGTTAGTCGCCGCACATGATTGTATTTCCAGCAAGCAGGCAGCTGGTAGAGGAGAGGATGAGAGTTACGATGAGACGAATACAATATGATCGTTATGGTGGACCGGAAGTGATGTATGCTGCTGAATATGAGATGCCGCAACTGACTGAAGATCAAGTACGGATACAAGTGAAAGCGGCTGCTATCAATCCATTCGATTGGAAGCTTCGGGAAGGATCAATGAAATGGGTCATGAAGCGGAACTTTCCCAAGGGAATGGGTACTGATTTTACCGGAGTGGTAGAAGAGGTTGGTCCGAATGTTACTCATATTCAGGTAGGAGACGAGGTGTTTGGTACGCTGGACTTTAAGCAATCAGGATCATTCGCAGAACAGATTGTAGTGGATAGCCGCTTTATCGCCCCCAAGCCGCCTTCTTTTTCATTTGCCGAAGCAGCCTGTCTACCTATTCCAGCAATGACCGCTTGGACAGCTGTTCTGGAGCATGCCGGGTTGCAACCGGGATCGCGTCTATTTATCAATGGCTGTTCAGGAGCTGTAGGAGCATTTGCTGTTCAACTGGCACTTGCCCATGGAGTCCATGTCACAGGTACCTGTGGGCCAAAATCTATAGAATATGTCAGGACAACCGGGATCAATCAAGTATTTACGTATAATGATCCAGCATCTTATCTTGAGAATGGCAAGTTTGATGCTGTATTTGACACGGTTGGCACACTGGAAGTAGGCCGCGGATTATCCATGTTGCAGCCCAAAGGGATATTTATTGACATCAATCCTGCTGCTTGCCGGATGATTCGCGGTATGGCTTCAAGACGCTACAAGCTTTTATTCGCAACGATGGGGATCAAGCATCTTGCTGCTATTGGTGACTTTGCCAGTCTGGGTAAGCTTCAACCAACAATTGGACGTGAAGCTCCTTTTGCAGACGCATTGAATGTGATCAGAGAGGTACAGACATGCAAATACACTTCTGGTAAGAACGTGTTGATAATGTAATGAATGTATAACGTTAGCAGAAGTGACCTTTTAGAATAGTAGCTCTGCAAATAGTACAGTGTGGAATGAAAGGGAATGCGAACAGGGAGGTGAGTCCCATGTGAAGGAAAAGGATTATTATTGACGAACTACAATGTATTGTTGATAATAACAATTGTTGAGGAGTCAATAATAATACATGAAAGATGGGATTCCATTGAACATAAATTATTCACCGGAAGCGGAAATTTTTATTCAATTATATTGGGTTAACAAAATGATCGGTACAAAGTTCGATGCGAGTACAGGAGTGAGTCAATCACGTATGGAGATACTGTCGATTGTCTTCGTCACAGGTGAAATGAGTCAAAGTGATATTCAGAAAAAATTGGATATCGATCGAGCTGCTATCACCAGACATGTCAAACAGCTAGAAGCGGATGGACTGATCTCTCGCCGAAGATCTTCCGAAGACAACCGGATTATCTTTGTTAGTCTGACCGATCAAGGTCGGGCACAAATGGGTTCTTTTGTAGAAGCAAAGGATATATTTATGAACAAAGTACTGGCGAAAATTAGCGAGCAAGAACGTCATACTCTGCAAAATATACTGCTGCAAATGCGGGAGAACCTGGAACAAATTCAATCATAAGTGGCTGCGGCTGTAATATCTGCAGCCAAAAGGAGCATATACAATGACAAAAACAGCATTGGTAACCGGTGCAAACAAAGGGATTGGATTCGAGATTGCAAAGCAGCTGCTGCATGCAGGCTATCGTGTTCTGGTAGGCGCGCGTGACCAGCAGCGTGGTGATTCTGCCGTAACTGCCCTAAGATCATTTGGCGATGCCCATCTGATACTGCTGGATGTAGCGGATCTGGAAAGCGTTGACCAGGCAGTAATTACAATTAAGGAGAACTATCCTGATCTGTCGCTGCTTGTGAACAATGCCGGTATTCCGGGAGATATGCACAAAAATGGCTGGGAGTTCGATGTAGCAGAACTGCAGGCGACCCAACAGGTGAACTTTATTGGGCCTTTTGCTTTGTCTAAAGGACTGTTGCCGCTGCTAATTGCCAACCACGGAATGATTGAAAATGTCAGTATTCCAATTGAGCCGCTGTCTTTTTTTAATGCATTTGCCTATCAGACATCCAAAGCACCTCTGAATGTAATGACCAAATCATGGGGAATGAGCTTTGCCAGAGAGAATATTCCGGTAGAGATCTTCGCTGTTATGCCGGGTGCAGTCTCGACGGATTTGAATGGTAATATGACAGGTGATTTTGTCAAAACACCTGCCAAGGCAGCAGAATACATCGTGAGCTTTGTTCTTGATGAGGAGAATCATAATGGGCAGGTTATTAATGATGATGGTAGCCTTGCAGTCTATTAATGGATGAAACAGATGAGTAGATAATCAATTATATATACGGCTGCGTAATAGCTCTTTCTCTTACTAGAGAAAGGGCTATTTGGTTACGACAAGCAGAATCATGTTATAAAATTCGATTGGGACATTATGGTAAAGTGCGGGTTTATACATATTTTTAAATGTTAAAGATCGAAATATCAGCCTTATTCCGGCACAAAAAGGCAGAAACACGAATGAAAACGCTATATCGAATTAAATGTAAGAAATTGATAGCTATTTCTGCATTATGGTCATTTTGTTATCGTTTTCAGTAGATATTTCAAATTTTAAGAGTTGATTTTACTTTTTATGGTAATAAAATAGATATGTACTCTTTTCCATATTTACATGTAAATACAGAAAATATCATAAGTACACCACAAAAAGGAGATGGACAGATTGAGTACGACTACTCGAACAGAGAGAGAGAATATGATGATCCCAACTGAACAGTCTTCAGAAGCGCAAACGACAGATTCCTCCCACAATGAAATGGCGGCCGCCGCCAAAACAAAGGCAAAAACAGGTGCCGATATGGTCGTGGATACCCTGATTGCCCAGGATGTACAGTATGTATTCGGTATTCCCGGAGCGAAGATCGATCCGGTATTCGATATACTGCAGGATCGTGGTCCTCAGCTAATCGTATGCCGTCACGAACAGAATGCTGCGTTTATGGCGGCAGCGATCGGCAGACTGACTGGTAAGCCCGGTGTATGTCTGGTAACATCGGGTCCTGGCGCATCCAATCTGGTCACGGGTCTGGTAACCGCCAATGCCGAAAGTGATCCTGTCGTTGCTCTCGCCGGTGCGGTTCCCCGTACAGCCAGTCTGAAGCGCACCCACCAATCGATGGATAATGCCGGGCTGTTCCAGCCGGTTACCAAATATAGCGTCGAAGTCGGACATCCCGACAACGTTGCCGAAGCGATTACGAATGCTTTCCGTGAAGCTTCTGCTTCGCAGCCCGGTGCATCCTTTGTCAGTCTGCCTACCGATGTACTGCTGCATGAAGCCAAAGATTTCAATTTCTATCAATCACGTATGCCTCAATTGGGCACTGCACCTGCAGAACTAATCGAATCGGTTGCCCGGCAGATTCGCCAAGCCAAAATGCCGGTTCTGCTGCTCGGTATGAAAGCAAGCTCACCGGCAGTCACTGCTGCAGTACGTGAACTTATTCGTGATACAGATCTGCCTGTGGTAGAGACTTTTCAGGCTGCAGGCGCTATCTCGCGCGATCTGGAAGATCATTTCTATGGACGTGTTGGTCTGTTCAGCAACCAGCCGGGCGATATTTTGCTACAGCAGTCAGATCTTGTATTAACAATCGGTTATGATCCAATCGAGTATGACCCTTATCAGTGGAATAAAGGGAAGAATCGTCTTGTTTTCCATTTGGACAACCGCAAAGCCGATATTGATCAGGATTACCAGCCAGCCGGCGAGCTGATTGGCGATATTGCGATGAACGTGAATGCATTGACACCATTATTAAAAGGATTGCGTTTTTCCAGTGAAGCACGCAATGCTATGCGCCGCCAGCAAAACAAATTGACCCAGGATGATATTGCGATTACTCCATCCGATTCAGGACGTGTTCATCCGCTTTATTTTATCCGCACGCTGCGCAAGCTGATTAGCGATCAGGTAACGGTTACCTGTGATGTGGGTTCCCACTATATCTGGATGGCACGCTACTTCCGCTCTTATGAGCCGCGTCGTCTGCTGTTCAGTAATGGGATGCAGACATTGGGAGTTGCTTTGCCATGGGCGATTGCTGCCGGACTGGTGAATCCACAGGAGAAAGTCGTATCCATCTCTGGTGATGGAGGTTTCCTGTTCTCTTCGATGGAACTGGAAACAGCGGTACGTCTGCAATCCCCGCTTGTGCACATTGTATGGAATGATGGTACGTACGATATGGTAGCTTTTCAGCAGGAAATGAAATATGGACGTACCTCCGGTGTTCATTTTGGCGATGTGGATATTGTGAAATACGCAGAGAGCTTTGGTGCGATTGGACTGCGTGTACACCAACCAGGCGAACTGGAAGATGTACTGCGCCAGGCGCTAGCTCAGCAGGGACCTGTCGTGGTCGATATTCCTATCGATTACCGGGATAATATCAAGCTTGGTGCCAAGCTGCTGCCGGATGCAATGAACTGATCGGACAATATTCTATTGGTTAGACTTATTGATAGATACATCTATTGAACGGACCCATAAAGGAGAGAATGATCATGAAAAACCCTGCAGTATATCAGGCTTCGACAATGGTTGCACTATTGAGCGGACTGTATGACGGTGCAATTACGTTCGGAGAACTCAAGCAATATGGTGATTTTGGAATTGGTACTTTCCACCAGCTGGATGGAGAGATGATCGCCTTTGACGGTTCATTCTACCATCTATATCCGAACGGTACAGCCAAACGCGTTCTGCTGGAAGAAAGTACGCCATTCTCGACCGTGACTTTTTTTGAAGCCCAGCAGACCCATGAGCTGAACCGGACCCTGAACCGGGAACAGCTGGAAAAAGTACTGGATGAACTCATTTCCAGTCCGAATCTGTTCCATGCGATCCGGATTGAAGGTACTTTCCGTGAAGTGCATACTCGTACAGTGCCTCATCAGGAGAAACCATACAAACCATTCGTGGAAGTAACCAAGTCCCAGCCGTCGTTCCACTTTACTAATGTCAAAGGTATTATTGCCGGATTCTGGACACCTGCTTTTGCACAGGGAATTGGCGTTGCCGGTTATCATCTGCACTTTATTAATGATGCTCGTAATGGCGGCGGACATGTGCTTGATTTTGTCGTGGAAAACTGCAAAATCACCCTGTGCAGCAGCGAGCAGTTCAATCTGCTGCTGCCAAGTAGTGAGACATATCTGCAGGCCGATCTGGCTACGCCAAATCTGGAACAGGATATTCTGACTGCAGAAGGTTCCGGTTCATCCCGCTAAGTACAAAAAACAGAAAAATCCAGCGGTAACTGCAAGATGAGTCTGGAACAGAAAACATGTATTGATAAACAAAAAAACCTTCCTGTCAGCAATAAAACAGGAAGGTTTTTCTATGGTATCTGCAAGGCTGGACAAAGAGAATATTGTAGACAAACAAAGGATCAAAATCGATAATGTGCAGTCTGCATCTGCAGGTTCTATGATTACACATTTTCCTAATTGTTTTCATAAGTTGTTATTACTTGATAAAAATGCCGCCGAACGGAATCACTTCACGCAGGATACGCCGGAACAGACTATCATCATTCAGATGCTGTTCCAATTCACCATTGTCATGACCACTCTGGATCAGAATAGAACCGTTGCCGGTTATCGCCCATTGGTAGCGCATATGCTGGCTGGCGAGATGATTGCCATAGACGCTTAGCTTCAGCGCCGCATTCTCCGGATAGGCGAGCAGACTGCGTGCATCCACATAGATCGGTTCGGATGGATGCAGTTTCATTTCCATCACGGTTCCCTGGGTGAGCAGTCCGATTTCTCCCTGACCGCCGAATTTCACTTTGACTACATCCCGGGTAATCAGGATATTTTTGAGCTTGAGCAGGCGGGTCTGCATAGTAATACCTTCTGTATAATAGAACAAATGGCGAAAATCATACAACAGATCGCTGCCAGGTTCGATCGTGATTGGGATCAGATTGAAGCCCGGCGGGAGAGAGGTAACAAACCGGCATGGCCCGGTAAAGTCAGCCCGGATCAGATTACGCTTGCGGTACATGCCTTTGACATCCATCAGCCGGTCATGTCGTCCATTGGAAGGACCGTCATAGGCGATGATCTGTCCGGGATGCAGCATATGGAGCTTCTCCTGATCGGCTAATGCGAGCGTGACAGCCTGTCCGGAAACAGGCGGATGAGTAGATTGCTGCCATTGCAGTTGCACGGGAGCTCCTCCTTTATCCAATAAATAAAAATGCATTCCTAAACAAAGAGCCGCCGTAGCTTAACGGCGGCGCAGTCCGAAGCGGACGAGTCGGGTAAATATAAACCACAGAGCAACCAGTCCGATCGCGGAGAACACGATCGTTTTCCAGAAACGCGCACTTGCAGCACGTTCGGCTTCCGATTTTTGCAGCTGCTGGACGGTTTGAGCCAAGAGCTGATTTTGTTCTGCTAATCGGGCATTTTCTTCCCGATAGGCTTCCATACTGGTCTTGGCTTGATCCAGCTGGTTCATTGCATTGCTGTAGCCCTGTTTAAGTTCATTGACTTCTTCGGGCAGGCTGGTAAAGCTTTTGACTCCATTCTTATAGTCTTCCCACCAGCCAGCGTGGGCAGAAGGCTGGGCAGCTGTCAGTCCGGACAGAACGATTGCCGCGATCAGGCCAGTTTGCAGGTAGCGGGATTTGAGTTTCACATGAATTCCTCCTTACTATGGAGCAGGTACTGACGTAAATGTATTCTACCTATATATTAACCAGAACGCTGAATATTGCTCGGGTGCTGATTCAGTACTGCCTTACACGGTTTACGTAGGAATGGAAAAGAAGATGCATCTTTTTGCGAGGAATGAGTAGCTAGAAGCCTCTGTCTTACAGACAGTTCCAAAAGAAATAGATACTGCGGAATTCGAATTTGAACACAGCCTATGTTTAACTGATCTATATCCGGGGTAATAAATACATGTCCTGGTGGACCAGCGGCGCGCTTTCACCTGCCAACCTAAGTGGACATAACCGATTCAACTATGCTGTATAACGGATTACCGCCTTCTCATCCATCGTGAATGGAATCTTTTATATATCACTATTTTCTATTATAACATCCAAGGAGTGAACAACATGTACGATACCAAATTTGATCCCAATTTCAAGAAAATCATGATTACGGTCAATGGAGAGCCTGTAGGCGACGGATTGCTGATCGACCGTGTAACTTATGTGCCGGTACGTGACAATCGGGACCACCTGCAAGATACATCCAATGACACTGCACAGATGATTTAACAGCCGATACGTGCTTTGCACGCGGCTGTTCATCCCGGTGCGACGATCGATTTCCAATATAGTATACCAATAGACGCGGGCAGATGCTCCGCGGCTTTTTCATTTTAATAGTGATTATGTCAATATAGTCACCCTGCAGAATTTTCTCTGTTTTAGGCTTACAGGAGAGAATGAACGCAGAGCGGGAATTGTCTTGAAATGCAGAGAATCGGGTATAATACATAATACACAGACCTATACAGAAGGATACAGATACATATCAATAGTGAGGAGTCGATGGGATGCATACACAGGAGAGCCGTACAGAACTGGAACAGGAATTGCAGCAGATTGCCAAATGGGAGAAGGATCAGAGAGGGAGTTCAATTCTGGATAAAATTGGCCGAATCCCTTTTATGTTGTTGGATCGCCTGACGCCCAAATTCATAAGGGACAAAATAGGAGCAGCGATCAATGAACTGGGACGCTTTATTCAGAACGGTGGCAAATATCTGATTTCTCCAAAAGGCATTATGCAGCGTCTGGCCAAGGCTAGCGATCAGGAAGGCACCGAGCTGACTCCGCGTGAAGTGGCGAAGCTGCCGCTTAAAGTGATGGATAATGCAGCTATGGATATTTCCAGAAGCCGGTCCAATCTGGCGGCACTCGAAGGAGCGGCATCCGGTGTAGGCGGTATTTTCACCATTGCCGCAGATATTCCGGCCATGATCGGTATCTCGCTCAAAGCGCTGCAGGAAATTGCTCTATGTTACGGGTATTATCCTTCCGATCCCCAAGAGCGTTTGTTTATTCTCAAATGTCTTCAATTCGCTTCATCGGATGTCGTCGGCAAAAAGGCGGTACTCGAGGAATTGGCTGATTTTGAAAAAGGAGATACCGGCAAAGAAGTATTCTCCCAGATTCAAGGCTGGCGCGAAGTGATAACTACTTACCGTGATAATTTTGGCTGGCGCAAGCTGTTCCAGGCGGTACCTGTAGCAGGGATTATTTTTGGCTCCTTTGTAAATAAAAATTCTCTGGAAGCATTAACTGAAGTCGGTCGCACGCTATATCGCAAACGCCGCATTATGGAGCGTCTGCAGCAGATGGAACAGGCAGAGTCCGGTGCAGCGGAAGCTTAAGTAAGTATGGTGTATGAGATAAGAAATAATAAAGATAAAAACAAAGAAGGCGGATATTGACACTTGGATGTCATATCCGCCTTCTTTGTTTTTATTTACACGAACATATGTGCTATAATAATTCAGTTCCGTCTACTGCTGTATAAGATCCTAATGAAGATGCAGCTGCTGTATGTGCATATTCAGGATAGTATGGTCCGGATATTCTGCATGGTTTTCAGCGAACAGCGCTGTAATTTGCCGGTCATTATGGTCATCGACCCATACTTTGCACAGAGTGCCTTCCATATGCTGCTCTGCTACCGGTACATAATGATCCACTCTGCTGTTGAGGGATTGTACGGTGTCCATAAAAGCCTGCCAGGATACTTCTCGTTTGAACACCGGAGACGTCTGGGAATAGACCAGTTCATAATTGCCCTGGAGCAGTGCATCAGCCAGCTGATCCGGCTTGATCGAATCACTGGTTTCAGAGGCCGGTGTGACTTTGACCGAAGTGCGGTGTGGCTGGATAACCTGAACCGATTCTACGGATGCGCCATAGCCTTTGGCATGTTCTGATGGATCGACGGACAGTATAGTCGATTCGCTGCAGCCGGCGAGCAGACTGCCAGCAAGCAGCACGGGGAGCCATTTGATGGATATTCTCATAATCATTCTCCTTAGGGAGGAGCCAAATAGGGCTCTTGGAAATAATGGTTCGGTAACAAGCGGGTTCTATCATTACCATACTATAATTCAGCGACCTACAGGGCCGGATATCCCAAAATTAACATCGGTCTGATAATAAAAACAGTTGCTTTACAAAAGTCTGATCAGACGGGATATCGTCTGTGCCATAGGAGACTTTATTATTCCCACAACATGACCAATGCACAAGCAAAATGGAAAGGAAGAACACGCTTATGATGGGGAAATCCCACTTTATTATCAGTACAGGTCTCACGGTATCGCTCATGACGATGGCCGGTGTTCCTGTAACTTCGGCTGCTGTAGTAGCTGCTGCCGTCAGTTCTTTATTACCCGATATTGATGAGCCTAATTCAATCCTCGTCTCCAAGACGCTGTCGGAGCCGATCCTGCGTATTCTGCAGACGATTATGCTGGCTTCTGTTGTCTGGATTCTCTGGAAAGGATTATTTGGAATGCCATGGGATATTGGCATAGCCGTTGCGATTGTATTTGTCGCCTTTTTGCCGACCCGGTCGCTGCGCAAAGTAGTCATGTTCCTGATCGGTGTCGGTATTATCATCTATGGACGGGAAATCGCGCCGTGGAACTATATGGGCGGCAGTCTGCTCATTATCTGTACGTTTCTGCCGCATCGCGGACTGACCCATACGATCTACGGTACTGCGGCCTGGACAGCGCTGCTATATGGTACGACTGCCCATCTGGGCTCCAGTATCTGGATCGCTGGCGGTACTTCCTATTTCCTGCATCTGCTGGCTGACTCACTGACCAATCGCGGTGTAAGGCTGCTGCCGCCGCTCAAGTGGAAACTGCGCTTCAATCTGATGAGTACAGGGACCAAAAAAGGGTCGGCTGTCGAGAATGTCTGTATTATCCTGACGCTCATTATTGCCGGTATCGTATTCCTGCCAAAGTTAACCGGTTAAAAGAGTCAATACAAGACTAGGAGAGCAGAAGTGCTGCTTTGCATGATTGAATTGCGAATGGGTACCAGAGGGAGTAGCGTGAACAGACAGAGAAAAGCTGGAATCTGCCTGCTTAAGGAAGAGTCGTATGCGCAAGATTGATTACTAGGAATAGCAGGCAACACAAAAAGGAACGGCTTGATCAGACCGTTCCTTTTTGGTATGCAGTGAAATACATCCAGTTCACACCTTGCATTCGACAAACATATGTTCGGTCAAAGGTCAAAAAAATATAGCATCTCGCGGGGGATACCGGTGCGCATCGCAAAAGCTTCCAGTGTCTCGCCGGGACGCTGCTCCTGGCCGGCCGTCAGCATAGTAATAGCAAACGAATTCGCCTGCCTCTCCAGCTTGCCCGGCCAGAAATAGGAGTGCTCTTCCAGGAAAAAGCGGCTCAATCCTTTGTGCAGGCGATCATGACCCAGTTCATGCGCACATACAAATCGCTGCCATTGGTCGGATAAGCCCTGATTAATTACAATGAAGCGCCGTCTGAGTTTTTTGTAGTACAGTCCTTTGGTGGACTTGCCTAGATCCATGTAGCGAATATGTATGCCGAGCGCTTCAGCAATTTCAAAAGGGCAGTTTGTCTTATACTTGTGGACCAGATGAGCTGCAGTATCATCCATCGGTACAATCACCTCGTAAGCGTTTGGCGTTATGGTGCAGCTGTAATCTCCAACTGCCAGTAATGCGACGGCTGCATGTTACAGTCGTCTGCATTGATGACGATCCTTCAGGAACGGTTACGGCGGTCATCGGGAGCGACCGGCTTGCGCTTGTTCATTTGTTTGGCTTCCCAGAATAATCCGGTTAACACATCCTTGATCCGCTGCTTGTCTTCATCATCCAGCGGCACACCGTCAAACATCAATTCACCATCTTCCTCAAGCATTTTTTTGAAATCACGCTTATCCCGCGAATTGGCCCATTCGGGTGTCTGCTGATTTTCTTCCGGACGCAGGTATCCGGCACGATCCATCATTTCCGCATAAGGTACATTCAGCGCTCTGGCGATTTTCTCAATCGTCTGGGGCTTGGGTACACCGCGTTTGCCATTTTCTATTCGTGAGATTTGTGAGGTGCTGATGCCGGCAAGGTCTGCCAGTTGGTTAATACTCCAGTTTTTCTGCTCACGTATTTGCTTCAAATAACTGCCAAATGAAGAATTATCCACCGACAAAACACCCTTTCTATAGGCACTGTAAACACGAATCCAATCTAAATATACAGAAGTAGATGCCAAAGCTTAATATATGTACTATACCCCAATATTGCCATTAGGTAAACAATGGAAAAGTTTACTTTGCCAAAAGGCACAAACTATAGAGCATAATGAAGATAATAATCGATTAATTGATTCAAACGGCTAAAAATGAGAGTTTACGAATAACAGATAAGCATGTTATCTTAGGAATATGAAATGCGAACAAGATACGAACAAATGATAATAAATGGAATTTTTGATGGTTAAATGAAATAAAAGAAGGTTAAATATCTACCATCATTGCCAAAAGGCAAAAAGAGAAAATGCCAGATGGAAATGATGAAATACTGTCTCTTAAGGATAAGAATTCTTTTGCTGTACCTGCTGCTGATTTCCTTTACCTAATATATTACATCGAGGAGTGTTGTACAATGAATCCAATGATTTCCCTGCCTGAGCTGGACCGTCGTCAGACCCGTGCTGCAGTAGAAGCAGTTTTCGAGAAATACCGTATCTACAAAACGATTACATTTGAGATGAGAGAGACATCACTTACAGCTTCATATGAAGCAAGAATGCATGGGCCGACCCATGTGACCGGAGATCCGACAGCAGGAGCAGCTATTTATAATGTAGATACTCCGGCAGCGCGTCGGGCCTATTGTGAACGGATAGAAGCGATTGTGGAAAGACTGGGTGAACGTGAGCAGCTTCTTGTACGGGAACGTTATCTCAAGCACGATGATATTTTCGATTATAAAGTGTACAGCTATCTGTTCGATCCACCGATCAGCAAAGACACCTACGTTAAAATCCGTGCCCGTGCTTTTTACAAAATGGCACTGGCGCTGGCGGATACCGGGATGATCCGGCTGGATGAACTGATGCCGCAAAAGAAACGGGTTCGCCGGACGGATGCTGCGTGCACTACTTCATGAGCGGTAAGACGGAATACGTACTTTATTAATAATGAGAAAACGGTATTAACGAGCAAGCTGTCCGCCAATCCGGGCAGCTTTTTTTTGCTTGCTGATTCGCTTGAGGGTTTCACAGGTAATTCATAATGACAGGTTAAGATCGCCTAACAAGCAGAAAACAACAGAAGATGATAATATATAGTATATGCTGCTGTTTTTATGTTATTTTATGGTAAAATAGTAGGTGTTTATAATACTGCGGATAATCGCTATACATAGACGATCAGACAGCTATCCAGCCACTGCAGGCGATCATCCCATATATGTTAATGGACAGGAGCTCTGATTTTGTGAAAAGGGAATTACGCACTGCGAGGACATCTGCCATTCCGGCAGCTGCCGACCGGTTTCGATTACAGCATGTATACAAAGCATGGTTGTTCGACAGTACAGTCGTCTCGCTGCTGGTCAGCAGCCTGAGTTCGATTTATCTTAATTTTGCACTGCAAAACTCTGTGCTCGTCTCGGAGATGGGACTGCGTTCACAGTTGATTGTTTGGATGCTGTTTCTTGTGCCGCTGTTCGGTTATTCGCTGGTGGTACTGGCACCGCTGAACCGCTGGCTGCGTCTGAATATTCGGCGTATGCCACTGCAGTTTCTTCTATTTAATGGAATCGGTATTATCGTCAGCTGGGCAATCATGATGTGGATTCCACTGCCAGGGTGGCTCAGTTCACCGGTATTGTTGTGGAGTATTCCGGTATTTGCCATGATTTCGTATCTGTTCTCCAGCGTGTTTCTCACCTCATCACCGATGGAATAACACACTATATATCTAGGTTCGGGAACACACCAAGTCTGCCTGCGGGCAGGCTTTTTTTGTGCGGAATAATCTAGCGTCTTTTTACCGCTCTTCTTCCCCCGAACTCAGCCGATAACCGTCCTTTTTTCGTCTATAGCACCGTCTCCGTTAGGAGAAATCCAGTGTAAGATTGTATTATCGGAAATGAAGCAAAAGAGCACAACACACCGAAAGCACATACGCTAATGTACAGAACGGATCAACAGAATCGGTTCTTTTTTTATGCGGTACGTTGAGGCTGTGCTTGGTTTCCGGGGTTGTCGATCTGACATGTTATCAGCTGCTGATTGCATTGCGGTCTGCTGCTAAACATTCAGGTATATCTATTAAGGTTGAGTATGAATTTTGTGGAAAAGGAGGTGAGTTCCATGCCCAAGATCAGGGCAGCCCTCAAAGCCAGATTGGCCGACATCATTCCCGAGTGGAAAGGCAAAGTATTGGATCTCCCATTACCGGATACTGTTCTAACAGCACCCTGTGCTGTGATTACATTTGCCGAAGAGATTCAGAAATCGTCATGGGCCGGCTATCGGCGGATTATCAAAATCTGGCCGTATGCTCAATTGGCTGCCGGCGGGATGGAGATCGTAGAGAGTTGGAGCGAGCAAGTCATTAGACAGCTGCATAATGAACGGCTGGAAGATGATCAGGGACAGGCATTTACCTGTATCTATCTGGGATCATCCGACGGTGATCGTGTCGATCCACTCAGTGGTCTGATGACCCGGGCGCTACGGTTTGGTGTATATATACCAGAGCCGGGTGAAGATCAAATGCAATCTGCTGCTTCGAACAATCTGACAACAGCGAGCCAGCAGCAAGGAACCTTAGCACCGCAAGCAGTCGCAACCGACGAAGCGAATGCACTGGCAGCTGCAGACCCATGGCAGGAGGCACTGAATCAGTGGACCCGTCAGCAGCTGGGAAGCGGCTGGAGCATTTACAATGATGCCTGGCCCAGCGGTTATCTGGCGCCTTCGGTGCTGTGGCGGCTGACCGGTGTGAGTACAGCAGCTTCCGGTACTGCGGCGTTTGATCTGCGCAAGCAGTGGGTTGGTCATGTCTATGCGACCAGTGAAAGGGAGAACAAACGCATCGCTGCCGAACTGGTACAGCGCCTTAATGCGGAAGTACGAATTCCGCTGAATCCGGAAGATCGGCGATATTTGACGGTGAGTGAAGCATCTGCAGATTTACAGGCAGATGCTTTTTTGAATGGTCAGATTCGTCTGACGCTGCTGCACCGTACACAGCGGGAACTGCCAAACGCACCGCTGATCCGGCAGGTCACCAACAAGCCGGTCCTGGATGAATAGGATGGCTGGATAGAATCATACTATCGACACAGATGGTTAGCAGGCAGTAAGGAAGTGATGAACAAGTGAGGTGGAATCCTATGGCAATTGCCAAAAAAGTCAGCATCGGTCGTACACGCACAGCTGCTTCTACCGAGTCGCAAAGCTGTTCTTCCCAAACGCAGTATGCGCAGGAAGAGCTGCTTTTGCACGCCGAAGAACTGTTTGGTGTCAAACCGGAGGTTCTATACGGCGTATTCAGTGGCCGCACAGAGCAGTCTTTTACTATTGAAGAAGTACACACACAAATCCAACAATTTATGAAAGCGAAGGTGGAGTAATATGGCAGGCGGAACTTGGGAAAGTACAAATCGACCGGTATTACCGGGTTTATATATGAATTTTCAGGCGGCAGCTGCATCGGCTATTCAGCCGGGCAATCGCGGTACGGTAGTTGTGCTGGTTAAAGGCAACTGGGGACCAGTAGGCGAGTTTGTGGAAATTGGCAGCGAGACAGCAATCTCTACCCACTTCTCGGCAGATAGTGAGAACGGTGCAACTGCTTACAACTCTCTATATCTGGCACTGCTTGGAGGTCCGAAAAAGCTGCTGGCTTATCGACTCGCAGACAACACAGCCAAAGCAGCCAGTGTAAACCTGTCAGCAGATGACAAAGCTGTCCTGAAGCTGGACGCCAAATACACAGGTACACGAGGTAATGGATTTACGGTAACCGTGCAGCCAAGCATTACCGACAGCACACGCAAAGAACTGCGTCTGTATGAAGGTACACGACTGCTGCGTACGTATACTTCTGCGGATGGTACAGCCAAATCGTTTGCAGATCTGATGAATACGGACGAGAACAATCTGTATGTATCTGCATCTGTAATTGGTGACGGCGGTATTCCTTCGGATGCGGCAGGTATTGCTTTTGCAGGTGGTTCCAGCGGTAATGCCGGATTGCTTAATGCCGATTATATTGCAGCGCAAGCTGCTCTGGAAAGCGAAGAATTCGATGTGGTCGCACTGGATTTTGCAGCAGATTCCGCTCTGCTTCAGAGCTTCTCTGCATGGATCAAACGTGTCCGCAGCGAAGGCAAGCGCGTAACGATGGTTATCGGCGGTTCGGCAGCCGATGATGTATCCTCCAAAGCCGCAGCTACAGCAGCAGCCCGCTCCTTAGCACTGAACTTTGAAGGCATTATTAATGTTGGAACCGGCGTACGTATCGGTACAACCGACTATAGCTCTGCCCAGACAAGTGCCTACGTGGCTGGTCTGATCGCCGGTCAGCGTCTGAATGAGTCCACGACATATCATGTGACTCCATTCGACGATGTGACTCGCCGCTGGACACGTTCGGAACAAGAACAAGCTGTGAAAAATGGCGTCTTCATCTTCTTCCATGATGGACGTCAGGTCAAGGCGTTACGCGGAATCAATAGTCTGGTTATCCCGGGTGCAGGTCAGAACAATGCCTGGAAAAAAATCCGCTCGATCCGTGTCATGGATGCAATTAACAGTGATCTGCAGCGTGCAGCGGAAGACTCTTACATCGGCAAAGTGAACAACACGGAGGAAGGTCGCCTTGCTTTGATCGGCGCGATGAAAGAATACCTGACCTTGTTGGCACAAAGCAGCGTCATTGAAGCTTCGGGATTTGACGTTATTCTCGATCCGGCTTACTACGGCGAGTCACCAGTACTGCGTCCGGAAGCGGATCAGGTATTCCTGCAATGGAATGTGAAGCTGACCGATGTCATGGAGCAGCTGTTTGGCACATTTTACGTGCAATAATCTGCGGGGAACAGCAGTTGCATAATTAAATGTCAGGCTGCTTGCTGTTCGAGTAAGAGCTGTCGCGCAGATGGAAGGTCAAAGGTTAAAGGCCAAAAATTAAAGAGCAAAAAGTAAAGATCAAGATCAGAACTTTGATGGAGAGGTTTTCTTATTGTAAATGGCTAAATTGGCTATATACATGGGGATCTGCGGATAGCTGCAGACTCTTTTATTTTACCCATCCTATAACTATTCCCAAGGAGGAAACACTATGTTAGACGCTTCAAGAGTAATTCTCGGTACACACGGACAACTGCACATCGACGGAGTATGGCAGACTCATATCAACAAACTGGAAGCCAGCGTAGAGATTGAAAAACGAGAGCTGAATCTGGTCGGCAATGACTGGAAAGTACACAAAAACGGAATTAAAAAAGGTACTGGCACGATGACTGGTTACAAAGTCACTTCCGATATGATCCAGCGTGGTTTCCAGAAATTCGATATCATTTCCAAACTGGATGATCCCGAGTCCTACGGACATGAACGCGTTCGCCTGATCCGCTGCATGGCTGACAAGATCCAATTGGCCAACTGGACAGCTGGTGAAGAAGTGCCGGAAGAAACGACATTTACATTTGAAGGATATGAGCTGCTCGATCCGATTGTAGCAAACTAAGTCTGTCGATTAGCGGCTGGCTGCAGGCAGAGAATAGTAACCTGCAGATGCCAAATAGCAGAATAATGTGCTGCTTACAGATGAGGTAGAGGTGGAAATTGAACAGAAGAGATAAAGAATGCGGTAAACAGTGGAAACTGAATTTACCGCATTTGCTTTTTCTGTATACGTATATGTCTCAATGGATCAGTCAAAACAATTATTTTAGGAGGAATTTACCTATGAGCTTGAATGAGAATCTATCAGAAGAACAAATTTTGGACAGTCTGTTTGAAGCGGCGGACAAGTTGCCGGAAGAAACGGTACGTATTCAGCGTCTTGATCTGCTGATGACCCTACGTGGTCTGACATCCAGCAAGGTGGACAGTATTCGTGAGCGTTGTACGGTACGTAAAACGACCAAAGGCCGTACGGAAGAGAAAGTAGACACGGAGACATTCAATGCATTGCTGATTTCGGAGGCAACTGCTCAATTGGAAGTTAAAGGACTGCAGCTAAACGGTTGGGGTGATCCACGTATTACCAGCCGTCTGAAATTGTCCGGTGGCGAGCAGGCGGTGCGTCGTATGCTTCTGGCTGGTGAGCTGGATGCCGTAGGCGATAAAGTATTGGAATTGTCCGGTTTTGGCGTGGAGCTTGAAGACCTAAAAAACTAATTCATTCCGGCGGAATAACGACGATGATGTATCACATGTGGGTACGCCATCATCTCCGGCCGGGAGAATTCTGGAATTTGCCCAAGGGCGAACGAAAATTGTTAATTGCATTTTCTCAGGAAGAGATAGGAATTAATAATAATGCCAATTCCAAATAAAATTTTATGGGAACAAAATCATCATGGTTGATAATGCAGGGAGGTGATACAATGGCTGATTCCAAAAACTATAAAGTAAATCTTATTACCGATGTACAAGATCTTGTTAATGCCAATGGTGAGCTACGTGCAACCAGCAGGTATATTGATGGCATCAAACGTGCATCTGAACAATTTGGTAGAGCACGCTATCAAAGTTTAATCAAAGTAAATACGGAGTTGAAATATACGCAAAGACATCTTGCAAATATTTACAGTCTTGCTATTCGTGTAGGACGGCTGCGAGTGACTCCAGAAGTGTATCTAATTGATCATGCAACTCCGGCGCTGGAGCGTCTTTTGCGCAGATTAAAAGAGATTAATTCTTATGCTATTACTGCCAGAGCCAATATTAATTATAAGGTGCAAGGAGCAGCAACTGCTTTACCAGCGCTGAATATAGTGACTAAAGTAGAAACGACAGATACCTCACCAGGTTTGAACACTGACTATTTAATTGCAACTCTAAATATAAATACTTTGGCAGTCAATAACTTGAGTACTGTACTGGCTTCGTTAAAATTAAGCGGAGGTACAGAAAAAAAAGAAGAGCCTAAATCACTTTGGGAAAATATTATTGATTCTTTAAAAGGCGTAAAAGATACAAGTGAGGGCGTAAAATCTTTTGGTGAGATGCCTGGAAGTTTTATTAAAACTAAAGAAGCCTGGAAGGCACCTAAGGGTACTGGATTTAAAGGAAAGGCGATGTGGCTTGCGAACGTTGCAAAAGAAGGTGGTGAATTTTCCGAGAAACTGTTTACTGGACTTTCAGGTACTTTGGGCGGTGGAACGGATATAGTTAAAGGCATTCAAGGAATATTGGGTATGGGAGAAGACACAGCAGCAGCAGTTTCTGGAACTACCGCTACCGAGAGTGCTTCTGGTGTTTTATCTTCATCCTCACGAATTGTAGCCGAAGGTGCAGATGGAGCCGCATCAGGAGTTTTAAAAACCGCCTTAAAAGGTGGTTCTAAATTTCTTGGACCACTGAGTTTAGCACCAGATGCAATCAATTTGGTAACTGCAGATAATAATGCAGAACGTGGAGCTGCCATTGGCTCTGCTGTTTTAGGTACTGGACTTGCGGCAATTGGTGGCGTATTAGGCAGTGGGCTTCCTGTAATCGGAAATATTGCTTTAGGTGCAGGATTAGGTGCCGTAGGTAGTTGGGCAGGAGAGAAGTTGGGCGGATGGATTGGTGGAATGATTGAAGACAATAAAGTGGCGGCTCCTCATCGTAGCGTGACTGAGGACACACTTAAAGATACTTCAATAAAAATCCCGGATATGTCTCATGTTATTTTCCCTCCTAAAGATTTCAAGGTTCCTCCTGGAACACTTCCACAGCTTGGTCCTGCAGCAGTAGCTCAAGATACTTTTGGATATGGTATTTCCAGAACACCTGTTGCACCTCTTATGCCAAATGTACCTGGCAGAAATACAGCACCTGTTGCTCAGGGGCCAAGTACATCGGCAATAGCTCAGCCATCATTCGCAGCAGTAACACCTTCACCAGTTGCCAAAACAGGGAATCAAGGACTTACTACAAAGACAAGTGTTGAAACTACTGTACAACTGAGTGACGGTCAAATAAGTACAATCTCAGGAATGTTGAAGGACTTTAAATCAGAAGTAAGTAACAGTGTCGCAGTCAATGTATCTCCTGGAGCAGTCCAGGTCACGGTTAAAGAAAACAAAATCGATTACGATGCTTTGTCAGCTCAGGTAGGACAACGAATCATGGTTGAAGTGCGCAAAGCACTTGAAAATCTCAAACCAGCTCCTCAACCGGCAAAGTAACAATGCTATAAGTTCTTGTTTGTTTTTAGAATCATCCCAAGAAAGGAGGACTACCATGGACATTTACCTGATCGACGGTACTCGTAACTTTTTCCATTTCCCGGTGAATCCCGAGGAAATCAGCATTTCCCGTTCCAAAGAATATGAGACGATCAATATGCTGGAGTATGGTGAGTTTGATTTCACAATCGGCGACAAAATTAAAGAAATTAGTTTTTCATCCTTTTTTCCAAAAGACTATGACCCATCCTACTGCCGATACAGCAACCTCCCTGCACCACAGGCTGCAACGAACCAATTGAATAATTTTCTCATATCCAAGCGTCCGGCTCAGCTGATCATTACTGGAACTGGCGTGAATGTACCTGTGTATCTTATCACCTATAACACTAATTTCCGTGGTGGAGAGCCGGATGATATCTCATTTGATCTTACTTTCCGGACCTGGCGGGATGCCAAAGTAAAGCAGCAAAAAACAACTGTCAAAGGCAAAGCAACCAGCAAATCCGGCTCACGCACCGATCTCAAACAGAATGGCAAGACGTATACCGTCAAATCTGGAGATTCCCTCTCCAAAATCGCCAAGCTGCAGCTGGGTGACAGTGCCAGGTGGAATGCGATCTACAAGCTGAACACCAAAACTATCGGGAACAATCCAAATAATATCCGGCCCGGACAGAAGCTGGTGATGCCGTCATGAGTTACAAAGTCATCATTAAGGATAAATACGATATCACGCCCCTTATTGAAACGATCAGCATGCGCGATTCACTGGATCAGATTGCGTGCCAGGCGAGTATTCGCGTAGCTGTTCCATCCGGCTCCGGGTTGCCGGCGCTTTCTCCGGGTATGGATATACGCATCAGCGGCATTCCTTTTGGAGATAAAAGTGTTCATCCACTGCTCCATCCCGGCGTCATCTGGGAGATTGAGAGCACAAACAGCGGTACCAAGCGACTGAATATGACAGTCTACGATCGGATGATTTATCTGGAAAAATCCGAAGACGAGTATCTGTTGCCCAAAGATCAGACAGCGAGCCAGCGTATTCGCAAATACGCGAAGGACTGGAATATTACACTCGGTACGATTCCCGACACCAAATCCAAGCTGGGCAAAGCAGTCTACCGGGCACAGACTATCTTTTCCATGATCTTTGCCGATCTCAAGGAAACAGCCAAATCAGATGGTCCCATGTTCCATCCGCGTATGACTAGCCGCGGACTGGAACTATTTGAGCTGGGCAGCAACAGCAATGTGATTCAGCTGGATCGGCTAATCGACATGACTCAGATGCGTACCCTGGAAGGAGCAGTTACCAAAATTCGTGTACTGGCCGCGTCCGAATCCAGTGATGGCAAGGAAGTCCCTTCCAAAGCGCTGGCTGTAGAGGAGAAGGGAACCAAAGAATTGGGAACTCTGCAAAAGCTGATGACCGATGACCAGATCAAAACAGCGGATGCTGCTAAGAAATATGCCAAAAACTATCTGACCGGCATCCAGCAGACTTTTACGGTGACGGCGCCGGATATCAACACGATCCGGGCAGGCGACGCTGTAATAGTTAGCGGTATGAAGCTGATCGTCATGACAGCCAGCCATGATCTGGGTAACCCCGGTACGATGACACTGGAGCTGGCGACTGCAGATTACGTCAGAAGGAGGTATTATCTTGAGTAAAAAAGATCCATATGGACATTTTGCCGATGTAATGCGATCGACCATGTCGAAGCATACCCAGCAGGCAATCAGCGGACTGGGTGCAGTGCTTGGTACGATGACGGCGTCGGGTGTCAAGCTGGATGATTTCAAACATGAAATTCAGGATTATATGATTGCGGAACTACCGGGTATGCTGGAAATGCCGCAGCGTATCTATACCGGTAGTGTACATCCGCAGGGGCAGGGACAGTTTCATGGAAGCAGTACAATCAGCGACTATGCCTTTGATCCTTCGGAGGTAGAGGAAAGCGTGCTGCATCTGAACAAAGGGCTGAAGCCCGGTAACCGGGTGCTCGCTCTGCGTGTAAACAGTGGCAACGACGTAGTAATTGTATGCAAGGTGGTGAGTGCCAATGGCTAATCTGTTCCCGGAGACCGACGATTTTATCTGGGGAGATGAACAGACAGCAGCAGACGCGGATAGTACAGAGGTGATCTTCGGACGTAGCTGGCGGTATGACTATGACGCCGGTGATTTTGTTATGACATCGAGCGGCCGGATAGCTGTCGCCGATGAAAAAGAAGCCTGGGTACAGTGGTGTCACAAAGCGATTTTGACTCCACGTTACCGTCACGTCATTTATTCGCGGGATTATGGCAGCGAGTTGGAAGAACTGATCGGCTCTGCACTCGGCCGGGCAGTGATGGAAAGTGAGATTACCCGAATGGTTAGCGAAGCGCTGCTCATGGATGAACGAACAGCCAGCGTCGATCAGTTTACCTTTACCTGGTCGGAAGATCACTGCATGATGAGCTGCCGGATAACGAATGTACAGGATGATACCGAAATTTTGGAAAGTGAGGTGATCTGAATTGGCAGATTTCCCTTATTACCTGGAAGAACAGACAGAAGAGAATATTATGCAGCGTATGCTGGACAGAGTGCCTTCGGATATCGATAAATCGGAAGGCTCTTTTATTTGGGATGCAGAAGCCCCGGTGGCTTTTATGCTGTCGGAAGCGGCAATCTGGACGCAGGAACTACTGCGTCGTGGATTCGCCAGTACAGCAGCCAGCAGTGATGAGAATTTCCGCTCGGAAGATCTGGATCTGCGGGCAGCCGAGCATGGCGTAACCCGGCGCAGTGCTGTACAGGCTATCGGTAGAGTGATTTTCACTGGTGAACCAGGCAAAGTTATTCCAGCTGGTACTGTAGTCTCTACCCCGGCAGACGATGTATCCGGTGAAGCTTCGCTGGAGTATGAGACAAACCTGCTAGCTACGCTTGATCATACAGGCAAGGCGGAAGTAGTGATTCACGCAGTAGTCGCTGGCAGAGGCAGTAATGTACCAGCAGGAACGATCACAATTCTATCGTCCTCCGTAAGCGGGATTACCGGAGTAACGAATCCGGCAGCGGTAACGGGAGGAGCGAATATCGAGAGCGATACTTCGCTACTGGAAAGGTTCTATGCCAGAGTACGCAATCAGGGTACCAGCGGTAACAAAGCTCAATATATGCAGTGGGCCGGTGAAATTGCAGGTGTGGGTGCCAGTCGTGTCGTGCCGCTCTGGAAAGGACCAGGTACAGTAGGCATCTATCTGCTGGATGCGGATAAGCGCGCGGCCAATAGCGAAATTGTTGCAGCAGTGCAGAACTATATTGACCCGACGCAAGATGGTCAGGGTGAAGGAACTGCACCTGCTGGCCCGGTTATTACCGTGATGGCTGCAGAAGAAGTGCCACTGAATATCAACGTTCAACTGACGCTTGCCAGCAATGCTTCTCCAGAAGAAGTACGTACTCTTATACAGAAAGGCGTAACAGCCTATCTCAAACAGCTGGCTTTTAGCGATTCGCTGGTACGGTATACCCGAATTGCTGCAATTCTGCTCGATATTCCGCCTATCATCGATTATAGCAATCTGACTGTCAACGGAACCAGTGACAAAAATATCGAAATCGGTGCCAGCCAGGTGGCTGTGCTGGGGACGGTGACGGTTAATGGATAAGCAAATGTTATCTGTAGAGGAGCAGCGGGAACCCGATTGGAATCGATCAACAGACCCTTTCACGCTTCGTTCAGTATCTTCTTTATCTGACGGTCAGACACTGCTTGGCAGCCGTCAAGGATTCGTGAGCGCCAAAGGAGCGGAGCTGTTTTCCTATCTGCCTGCCTACTACGAGACTTCGCGTATTATGCGTGCAGATATGGATATCAAAGGTGTCGAAATGGATGCATTATACCAGGCACTGGAAGAAACGTATCAGCAATTTTTTGTTCATACGGCTACTTGGGGGATCGGTTACTGGGAAAATGAGCTGGGTATTGTCAGCGATATAACCAAGCCTCTGGAGCAGCGCCGTGCAGTTGTGGAATCCAAGCTGCGCGGCGGCGGCAAATTTTCCGGTGCACTCGTTAAAAATGTGGCAGAAGCCTATGATGGCGGGACAGTTAAGGTAACGTTTCAGTCAGAACGATGGAATTTTACAATTCAATTTGTCGATACCCACGGTATTCCGCCCAATCTGGACGATCTGAAAGCAGCGATCGAGGAGATTAAGCCGGCTCATCTGTCAGTAGAATATAAGTTCAGCTATTTGCTGATTCGTGAAATTCATACAGTGAAAACATTAGTGGAAATGGAATCCATTCCATTATCCAAATTTGCAGGAGGTGCAGTGTAATGGCAAGTAATACGCCTAATTTGAATTTGCTTAAGAAAGATCCAGCTACGGATGGCAATGATACATTTAATATCAAGACGATGCTGAATGACAACTGGGATAAGATTGATACGGCTGTTAAGAAGGTTCAGGATGATCTGGATCATGTGAGTGTACCGGCAGCTAGTACAACCCAGGCAGGGATCGTTCAGCTAACCAATGCTACAAATAGTACAAGCGAGACACAAGCTCCTACAGCCAAGGCACTTAAAAGTGTAGCTGATTCTTCCTTGCCCAAGACCGGTGGCACGATATCTTCCGATTTAGCTGTCAAAGGTGGCTTTTCTACAATTGGTAATGCTTATATCAGAAAAAATGATCAATTAGGAAGTACGCCTGCTATATCTTTAGCTATCGGAGATAGTGATACAGGATTCAATTGGGAAAATGATGGGGTATTGCGTTTTATATCTAATAATAGTGTAGGAGCTACATTAGATGGAGGACAATTCTTTGCTCGAGCTACTGGAGGAACCTTCTATCATGTAGGGAATGAAATTGAAAGTTTAAAGCAATCTGGCGTTAACTTTAAAAATTCGCTGGTTGCCCAGCTTAACGCCAAAAATATCAGCACGGCAACCAGTGAGAATATATCCACATTAATAAATAAAATTTCAGAGATCAAAGCTCGGACAGTAACTGGACAAGTTCCTCGAACTAATGATGCAATGGGTACTGGTCAAGATGGTTCTCCTATGTATCAATTTGAATCTACTCTAACAACTAAAGACTTCTCATTTGCTCTAACTGGTATTAATTTCTTCCCGGAATATCTAGCTGTACGTCTAAATGAGATTAATGGATTTTATCGTAATCAACCTAGCAGCTCAATACCCTTAACGAATGGTGTAGTACGAAGTGATGCTGCGCATATACCTGTTAAGGATATAACGTTTCAGATCTTATCTAGAGGTAATGGAAGCTTTGTATTACGTGTTACAAATACGTCAAGTACTTATTCGACGCTGAGATTTACTGTAGCAAGCTTTAGTGCTGTAGGTATTTAACTATTATTTTCATCGATAATTAACAAAAGTTTAAACAACAGAGAAAGGAGCAGAAGGGGATGGGGGAGCCGTGGCCGCAAATCATCAAGGTAGTTTCGACAGCGTATGGCGCTGCTGTGGGCTACCTGTTTGGGGGTTGGGATGTGTTAATTAATTTATTATTGGTACTTGTCATTGTAGACTGGTTCTCCGGGTGGGCGGCTGCCTGGATGAGAGGCGAGTTGAAGAGTAGGGTAGGGTTCAAAGGAATCATTCGCAAAGTCGCGATTTTCGTCGTTGTTGCTATAGCTCATTTCATAGATCAGGCGCTGGGAAGTTTGCATTACTTCCAGGATGCCGTGATCTTTTTTTATCTGGCGAATGAATTGCTCTCGGTTATCGAAAATGCCGGTAAAATGGGGCTGCCGATGCCTAACATTCTTCGCAACGCCGTGCGTATTTTTGAATCGAAAAGTACGCCGCCAGAAAATCCGATGCTGATCGATGAAGCCCAGCCGGAAGCCGTCAAGGAAATCAAAGAAAATCAGGAACAACAGGAACGTCAAATGGATCATCATTCAAAGGAGGAGAGCGGGGATGCAGGCGAGAAGCACGCGTAATGCCCAGGGTATCGACGTATCCCACTGGCAGGGCAATATTAACTGGAATCAGGTCCATGCAGCAGGCAAACAATTTGTTTTTGTCAAAGCCAGTGAAGGAACAAGCTACCGCGATGATCGGTTTATATCCAATATTCAGGGCGCCCGTGCAGCAGGAATGCTGGTGGGCGCCTATCATTTTCTGAACGCGCAAAATGCAGCCGCCGCCAGAAAAGAAGCTGCTCATTTTATCGACTGCCTGAAGAGGATAGGCGGAGCGGACAGTCTGGATCTGCCGCCGGTGATGGATTATGAGGATAATCCCGGCAAGCTTGGCCGAAGCCAGATCAACGCTGTTGCACTGGCTTTTCTGCAGGAGGTGGAGCGTCTGAGTAGCTGCCGTCCCATTGTGTACACGGGGAATGCCTTTGCAGCGCAATTTGACCGCAGTCTCGGTGAGTATGATCTATGGATCGCCCGCTACAGCGGTACTCGTGTACCGGATGATTGCACCGCTTGGCAGCAATGGGATTTCTGGCAGTACACCGACGCTGGTCAGGTCCCGGGTATTCAGGGCGGCGTGGATCTGAATGAATACCAGGGCACAATCAGTGAGCTGCAGACCCGATATGCAAAGACTCATAACAATCATCAGAGAGATGAAGAGCCCATGACCGCAGAGGAAAAGAAAGCTTTTACCGCATTGGAAGCCACCGTTAAAGCACAAAGTGACCGAATCGCTTCTCTAACCGACAGCCGGGATATGCTGAAGTCCAGTATCAGCAAAATGGATAACCGGGTTCAACAAATAGAGCACAATCGCCGTATGAAGATTCCGGAATGGGCACAGGACGCTGTTAGCAAAGCAGTAACCGCAGGTATTGTCGATGATCCGGAAGGTGGGAGCTACGACTTTTACCGTCTGATTACTGTGCTGTATCGCAAAGGAATTATCTAAAATAGGGAGAGGAGAGAAAGATATGGAACTGTTTAATGATGTACTGGCATTTGCGTCTACACTGGCTGTGATTATTCTGGCACTTGTTCAGATGGTCAAAATGGCGATTACTATTCCTAAAAATCTGGTGCCGGTGTTGGGGATGATGATCGGGCTGCTGATTGGTGCGGCAGCTTATCCATTTACCGAATTGGATCTGGTTGCTCGGCTGTGGGCTGGTGGACTGGGTGGTCTGTCGGCGACCGGATTGTTCGAGCTGGCATTCAATCCGAAAAACGGAACGACCAAAGAAAGTCGTTAACGGATATGCCGAACGTATTAATATGAAATATGCTGCACTCTGATCACTACTGACTACACAGTCTTCAACCGTACACTTAAGAAGCAAGAAGTGTAAGCTTCTATGAAATGAATACTAATAAACCAAAAAAAGGACCTGGCATATAGCCGGGTCCTTTTTGTATTTACAGCTGATTGGAATACTTTACATTCGTATGCATATCACACATATTAAATATTCCACATTCCAGGATCACATCTTGCACACTGAACTATCGATTACGAAGCATCCGGCAGTTCAAGTTTTTGACCTGGATAGATCCAGTGGGCATTGGTCAAGTCATTGGTATCCCGCAGTTCCTGCCATGTTGTTCCGTGTTTTTTGGCGATAGAGTACAGAGTATCACCGCTTTTTACTACATATACATCAGCGTCCGATGATGCAGCAGGAGCTGATGGTTTGGCAGGAGCCGGTTTTGCTGGAGTCACAGGCTTGACTGGAGCTGCCGGTTTGGTCGCAGCGGGTTTGTCAGCAGGAGCAGGTGCTGGCTTGGTAGCACTGCCCGGTGTTGGTGCTGCTGTAATCCGCTTTTCGGATGCTGGCATATCCACACTGCCCAGGGACTGCATATGCTGGATCAGTGCTTCGTCCAGTGTTCCGTAGGTTCCGGTCTGCTGTTTGCCGAGGAACATTTTGTATTCGTCGCCGCCGGCTACAAGGAAATCATTGGTAGCGACGTTGTAGGTTTTGTTCAGATCCAGTGGTGCACCCGCTACCGTTACAGAGTGAACACGGCTGCCTGCCGGTTTGGCAGGATCAATTTTGTACGTGATTCCAGATACATGGGCAAAAGCACCTTTGGCAGTTGGATAGTCGGTAGCGCCATTTTCCAGAGCTGCCAGAATATCTGCACCTGTCACATCGATGGAAATGACCAAGTTACCAAATGGAAGAACAGTAACGACATCGCCTTTGGTCACTGATCCGGCATCGATCGAAGCACGGATACCACCGCCATTAGTAATAGCTGCATCTGCACCCGATACGGAACGCATCGCGTCAGTGATCAGGTCACCGAGATTAGTTTCGCCTGCGCGTACTTTTTCACGGGAACCATCCAGCAGTACAGAGGATTTGGCTACTTCTTCATTCAGGATTGGCTCCTGGGAAGACTTGATCGAAGTGATCAGACTGGCAACTTCCGGATCCGGAGTTACGCCAGCAGCTGCTTTCTCATCTACAGTGTAGGCTTCTTTTTTGGTTACATCTCCTTTGTCGACCCACAGGTCGACGACACCCAGATGCTCGCCGTATTCACCCGTACTGGCGATCAGGGTACCATTTTCCAGCTGCCCTTTTTCCAGCAGGGTATGACTGTGACCATCGATAAATACATCGATACCCGGTACAGCGTTGACAATATCAATACTGGTCTGTTCAGTAGATTGATCCATACCGATATGACCCATAGCTACGATAACATCAACTTTGCCCTGCAGCTCGGCTACCATTTTGCGAGCAGCTTCGGTAGGATCTGTAAAGCTGACATTGGTTACGTTATTGGGATTGGTTTTGTAAGCCGTCTCTGGTGTAGTCAGACCGAAGAATCCGATTTTCACACCATTTACTTCACGGATGATATAAGGCTCAAAAGGAGCAGCGCCGGTATCCTTTTGAGTGAGATTGGCAGAGATAAACGGGAAATTAGCCATTTTGGACAATTCCACCAGTCGTTCATAACCATAGTCGAACTCATGGTTACCTGGCGTCAATGCTGCAAAGTTCATTTCATTCATGACTTTGATAATACTCTCGCCGCGAACAAGAGTAGCAAATGAAGTACCGTGTACAGCATCTCCGTCATCTACGAGCAGTGTATTCGGATTGGCTTCCCGATACAGATCGGCAAGTCCGGCAATTTTGGCAAGTCCCATAGATGGAGACTCTTCCAGGGCATGAGCATGAACATCGTTCGTATGTAAGAGAGTGATATGCGTACCTGTTCCCGCATCCTGTTCAATCTGCTGCTTAATGCCTTCTACTGTCAGAGCAGTTGGAGCAGCAGCATGTACCAGGCTGGACATGTTCAAAGTGAACATTGCTGACACAGCCAAGCTGAAAATCATTTTTTTTGTTACCATAAGTATTGTAAGCCTCCCCTTTTGCTTGATATCACTTCATTCTAGCAGTTTTTTATTAAAAGTGTTACTACCTTTAGTGAGTTTGTTTGTTAAATAACTAGTAAATTAGCATAATTATGAAATTAAATACATAAAATATATTACTATATTGTTCAAATATAACAGGGAAATAAAAGCAATACTTCGCTTGACTAAATGTAAGCGGATACTAAAATAAATATAAAGGCAGTAATGCCATAAAAAGGCGAAAGTGTATCTAAAACTGTCGTTTGATGTTAGTTATTAAAATGAAAATCATAAAATATGTAAAAATTCATTGCCAAACACGACATCATAATGTAAATTAAATTCATCCTGTGGTCAATTCCAATTTCTTCTATCTGTAATAGTATACATATAGAGACAGAGATAGTGGATGCCGATTGGGTTGATCATGATTTTGCCATTCAGAAGGGAGCCAATGCTTGTGAGAAAAAGTTGGACAATTATGGTTACACTGGTTTTATCGTTTGTACTGATCCTGTCAGGCTGCAGCGGCAACAACGATTCAGCTGCACCGGCTGCTTCCGAGTCCGGTGGAGAATCCGCTGGCGGTGGAAAACTGATTGTAGGACGTGGTGGCGATTCGGCTGCACTTGATCCATCGATTGTAACTGATGGAGAGTCACTCAAGATTGCCCAGCAGGTATTTGATCCCCTGCTTGCATACAAATCAGGCACTACCGAAGTGGAACCTGCCCTCGCAGAGAGCTGGACCATTTCCGATGATGGTCTAACGTATACTTTCAAGCTGCGTAAAGGTGTAAAGTTCCATGATGGCACGGATTTTAATGCAGATGCTGTCGTGTTTAACTTTAACCGCTGGAATGATCCGAAAAGCGAATTCAAGTTCGAAGGAGACTCCTTTGACTATTATGATTCCATGTTCGGTCCAGAAGAAGCACGTGTAATCAAAAGTGTAAAAGCGGTAGATGAGTCTACTGTTGAGTTCCAATTGAACAACCCTCAAGCTCCTTTCCTGCAAAATCTGGCTATGCCTCCATTTTCTATTGCCAGTCCTACCGCTATTGAAAAAGAAAAAGAAAACTTCAAATCGAATCCTGTAGGTACCGGCCCATTCGTATTCAAGGAATGGAAACGCAGTGACTCGATTACACTCGATAAAAATCCAAATTACTGGCAGCAGGGTCTGCCCAAAGTAGATCAGGTAATTGTTCGTGCTATCCCAGATAATACTGCCCGTTTCAATGCGCTGCAAAACGGCGAGATTGACCTGATGGAAGATCTGAGCCCGGATGACCTGGCAACGCTGGAAAGCAATCCGGATCTACAGAAATTCAATCGTCCGCCTTTCAATGTAGCCTATCTGGGCTTCAATACAGCCAAAAAACCATTTGATAATCCCAAAGTGCGTGTAGCACTCAACTATGCAGTAGATAAAAAAGGTATTATTGACGCTTTCTTTGCCGGTCAGGCAGAGGCTGCTGTGAACCCGATCCCGCCAACGCTGTGGGGCTATAACAAGAGTGTCGAAGATTATCCGTTTGACCTAGCCAAAGCCAAGCAGCTGCTGGCAGATGCCGGTTATCCAAACGGTATTGATCAGGAACTGACATTCTATGCTATGCCAGTATCCCGTCCGTATATGCCGGATGGACGCAAAGTAGCTGAAGTTATTCAGGCAAGTTTTGCCCAAATCGGTGTAAAAGTATCGATCCAGTCACCAGAGTGGGCGACCTATCTGGATGATCTGAGCAAAGGGGAAAAAGACGATCTGTTCATCATCGGCTGGACCGGCGATAATGGTGACCCGGATAACTTCTTCTACCCGCTGCTCGACAAAGACTCTATCGGAGGTAATAACTACAGCCAGTATGTGAGCGAACCGCTGCACAAAGTACTGGTGCAGGCACAGCAGGAAACCGATCAGGATGCACGTGCCAAGCTGTATGAGCAGGCTCAGGTTATTGTCAAAAAAGACGCCCCATGGGTACCGCTTGTACACTCTACACCACTACTGGCTGCAACTTCCAAGCTGAAAGGCTATACACCTTCGCCAACAGGTTCGGAGCCTTACGCAGATATCTACATCGAGCAGTAAACAACTAAAAAGAGCGGAAGAGCAGATTGAATTCCGTGCTTCCGCTCTTTTGTTTTATCGCATCAAGAGAGCTGGAGTGACATGTTGTCCTAGTGGCAGTCGTGTCATTTCACTATCCAAATGAACGTATGGCGGGTGATGAATGCGTGGGTTCCTATATTGCAAAACGTCTGCTCGTACTGATACCGGTACTGCTGGGCATGACACTCATTGTTTTTTCCATTATACATGCTATTCCTGGTGATCCGGCAGATACGATTCTGGGAGATAAGGCAACCGAGCAATCCAAGCAGGCACTGCGTGAACAGCTGGGTCTGGATCGGCCCTGGCTAGAACAGTATTTTGCCTATCTGGGTGATCTGCTGACCGGTGATCTGGGAAATTCTATCCGTACCCGCGAGCCAATCACAGAAGAAATTGGCCCTTATCTGGCTGCTACAGTAGAACTGACTGTAGCGAGTATGCTATTTGCGATTATTATTGGTGTAAATGCAGGAATCGTGAGCGCATGGAAACATAATTCCTGGTTCGACTACATTTGTATGCTGATTGCACTGGTCGGCGTATCCATGCCGATCTTCTGGCTCGGGTTAATGGAGCAGTGGATATTTGCCAATGAACTGCATTGGCTGCCATCGATCGGACGGATGAACTCGCGCAATCCAATGGAAGGCATTACCGGATTCTATGTATTGGATGCGATAATCTCCGGTCAGTGGTCACAGCTGTGGACCGTGATGAAGCATCTGATTCTGCCATCAATTGCATTGGGGACGATCCCTATGGCAGTTATTGCACGGATGACTCGCTCCAGTATGCTGGAAGTCATGCAGTCGGATTATATCCGTACAGCCAAAGCCAAAGGTATTTCCAAATTCCTGGTTATCTACAAGCATGGTCTGAAAAACGCCTTTATTCCTGTGCTGACAGTTATCGGTATTCAGACAGGTGCGCTGCTTGGCGGTGCCGTACTGACCGAGACGATCTTCGCTTGGCCGGGTGTGGGAAGATACATTTATGAAGCAATCAGCAACCGTGATTATCCGGTGATCCAATCGGGCATCCTGATTATTGCGGTCATGTTCGTAATTATTAATCTGCTGGTGGATCTGCTCTATGCTTTATTTGATCCGCGCATCCAGTACAAGTAAGAGGTGAGAATATGACACAAGCATCACTGGATACGGGGTCGGGAGCACAGCTCAAGGAAATCAAGTCAGGACCATGGCGGGATGGGATTCGCCTGTTCATGCGCAACAAAACAGCAGTAGTCGGATTGGTCATCGTTCTGTTCTTCGTCCTGTTGGCGCTGCTGGCTCCGCTAATTACGCCTTATGATTATACGGCTCAGGTATTGTCGGAGCGATTGCAGTCTCCATCGGCAGAGCACTGGTTTGGCACGGATGATCTGGGACGGGATATTTTCACAAGAACCATCTATGGAGCCCGGATTTCTCTCTGGGTAGGGCTACTTTCTGTGGTCGGTTCGATTATTATCGGTACACTGCTCGGTCTGGTAGCCGGATTTTATGGCAAATGGGTAGATATGATCATTTCCCGTTTCTTCGATATTCTGCTCGCTTTTCCGGGAATTCTGCTGGCGATTGCGATCGTTGCTATTCTGGGACCTTCTTTGCAAAATGCACTGTATGCGATCGCGATTGTTAATATTCCTACCTACGGCCGATTGGTCCGTGCCCGCGTATTGTCTTTGCGGCAGGAGGAATTTATTACAGCAGCTCGTGCGATTGGTGTCAGGGATTCACGGATTCTGCTGCGCCATATTCTGCCGAATAGTCTCACACCGATTATCGTGCAGGGTACACTCGGCGTGGCAACCGCCATTATCGAGGCTGCTGGTCTTGGATTCCTTGGATTGGGTGCTCAGCCACCTGATCCGGAGTGGGGAAAAATGTTGTCGGATTCCCGTCAATTTATCCAAACCGCGCCATGGACAGTAATTTTCCCGGGACTATGTATCCTGCTCACATCGCTTGGATTTAATCTGATGGGAGACGGTCTGCGGGATACCTTTGATCCGAAGCTCAAAAACCGCTAATAGCTGTTTCTATCCAAACGCATAAAATGAATCCGGATCTGATGATCCGGATTTTTTTCTTCTATAATATAGGGGACGCGTACAGCAGCATATAGGATAGCTTTGAGAAGACAGACAGCAAACCGAAGTAAGCCTAATGATAAAGAGACAAATAAAAACATGATCTAATTCCTGGTATACTGTCTGGGGAAATATATCCTGAAACGGTTAAATAAAAGCGTAAGAACATATAACTCATTCATCGGTTCACAGGATATCCTTCCCTACAGGCTAAAAAATGTGTATAATCACTCCAATCCGGCACGTTAGAGGATGCAGAAAATATAGGAGAACATGATATGGATAAATTTGCAGAATTAAAATCGATGCGGGAGCATCGTCAATATGAGGAAGACAAGCATGAAGCTTCACGTGAGGCCTATGAACGGGATTATTCCCGGCTTATTCATTCGCCGACTTTTCGCCGGTTGCAGGGAAAATCCCAGGTATTCGGTGCAGGAACCGGTGACTATTATCGTACCCGTCTGACGCATTCCCTGGAAGTCGCCCAGATTGCCAGACAGGCAGCCAAAAGTCTGCTCAGCCGTTATCCTGAAATTGATGAGCAGCGCGGAGAGAACCCGGGACTGATCATACATCCCGAAGTGGTCGAATGTGCTTCGATTGCGCATGATTTTGGACACCCCCCTTTTGGACACAAAGGAGAGGAAGTACTCGCTCATATTCTGGAAGACTGGATCGAGCAGAAGACGGCCGAAACGCTGAAGGGCAGAGATGTGTCCGAGCAAGAGCGTGCACAAATACATCTGCAGATCCGCGAGAAATATGAGCATTTCGAAGGTAATGCGCATAATTTCCGGCTCATTATGTTTCTGGAGAAGCGGGAGAATCTGAATGGACTAAACCTGTGTGATGCTGTCCTGCTGGGCATCAACAAATATCCTTACTCGGGTCTGGTCAACAAAAAGGGATTGTATCAGCATGAATGGCAATATATTCGTCAGATTCGTGAAAAATGGGGCATTCCCGATGGCAAGACGACGCTGGAAGCACAGTTGATGGATCTTTGTGATGATATTGCCTATTCGGCACATGATCTGGAGGATGGCATCAAAGCAGGAAAAATTGAGGTGCATGAGCATTTCATGCATGATCCTCATATCCGCCGCTTGATCATGGAGAAGATTACTACCCTGGAAGACCGATTCTGGAAAGGGTGGGACAATGAGCAGATTGAAGCCAAAGTCGATGAAGTGCTGAATGCCTATCTGCGTGTATGGAGAGAGAAGCTGCCTACATGTGGACTGGATTACTCCCGTACCCGTCGCGAAGTCAAAGCGTATTGGGTAAATCATTTTGTCAGTCAGCTTGGCGTTATTGAAGACCAGAATTGGAAAAAAATCACCTTTGTCTCGGATAACCGTGAAGATGAAGATATGCTGCGTACCGTAAGTGTACTCAAAAGCTTCGCCTGGGTAACCATGATCCGTGATCTGCGGGTGCAGCGTCTGCAAAAGCGCAGCGAATGGATTATTCGCCGTCTGTGGAAAGCCTTTGTCGATCAGGAGACCTCCATGGCCATTATTCCTCCCGATTGGCTGCAGCGTTTTGAACATGATCAGGCGAGTCCGGAGCCGGTATGGACTTGGGAGCGTATGATTATTGATTATATCGCCGGCATGACCGATGCATTTGCCGAGAAGATCTATAATGAATTATATGGTCTCAAAGTCGGTTCGATCTATGATGTGGACTAAACGGGTTGATAATATATAATGATCATATTTTATGTTTATTAAACGGCTAGGCGACAGTCATTCAAGCTGTTCTATTGACTGCCAAACAGGTCTGACAAAACCATTTCTAAACGACTTTCTACTATTATAATGTATGCACGTAAATGAACATTTTATTTGCGTAAATCAGACAAGCGCAGACTGCAAAATGAACAGAGGAGGAGGCATCCATGACTTACGAGAAAATACCTCTTGGCATATTGGATATGTCGCCTGTACTGGAAGGTGCTTCGGTAGAGGCTGCACTGGAGCGTTCCGTGCAGCTGGCGATCATGGCAGAAAATGCAGGTTATCATCGATTTTGGTTATCCGAACATCATGATATGGCACAGCTGGCATGTACTGCGCCTGAAATCCTGCTTGCCCATATTGGAGCACGAACTTCATCAATACGCCTCGGTGCCGGAGCGGTATTACTGCCGCATTATCGTCCGATGAAAGTAGCCGAGACGTTTCGAATGCTGGGAGCCTTATACCCGGGGCGTATCGATCTGGGTATCGGACGTGCTCCGGGCGGATCGGCACATGCAGCGATTGCACTGAGCGGCAACTATTTGTCCCATGTTGCCCAGATGCCGGAGCTGGTCCGAGATCTGCGTAGTCTTCTACAGGACGAATATAAGGTAGAAGATACCCTTGTGCAGGCTCGACCGCAGCCGGCTTATCCGCTGGAATGCTGGATGCTCGGTACGAATCGCAAAAGTGCAGTTCTGGCTGCCCAGAATGGTACCGGATATGTATTTGGTTATTTTATGAGCGGTAGTGATGGAGAAGCTGCAGTCGAACATTATCGGGAGAATTTCCAGCCTTCTGCCTTGCATACGGAGCCGCGGGTCATACTCGCTGTAAAGGTGATCGCTGGACAGACCGACCAGGAAGCAGAGCGATTGTATGAACGTTGGAAAACTTCGCCTGCAGGTATTGCATCAATCGGCGAGGAGATTCCTGCCCCTATTGTGGGTGGTCAGCAATCAATCTGGCAGCAATTTCAGGAATTAAGTCTTCGATATAGGGCGGATGAACTACTGTTGATTTGTCCGCTTAATCGTTATCAAGAGCGTATTAACGTCTATGAATCGATTGCCTCATGGACACCTCAACCAAACTAATAAATACTGCTACAACCTTGAAAATGACATATTTATTACATGTAGTGATTGAATATACAGTTCGATATAACTACGAAAATCAGGGATTATCCTGATTTACAAACCTAAAAAGAGGCGTTTCCCATAGCGGGAATCGCCTCTTTTTATAGTACAATAATGCTTATTTATTCACACTAAAATTAGTATTGTCTGCTATAATCCACCAGATTGACAGGCAGGGTCTGATCCTGCTGATAGGCTTTGAGATTTTCGGTAAAAATGTCAATGACACGGTCGGTATAATGCTCATTGCTGCCTGCAATATGAGGAGTAATGATGACCTGATCCATATCCCAAAGCGCATGATCTTCCGGCAGCGGCTCGGGATCAAATACATCAAGTCCTGCTCCCGCGATACTTCCGGATTGGACAGCTTCCACCAGTGCATCCGTATCGACCGAAGGACCGCGGCCCACATTAATAAATATACTGCTGTCTTTCATCACGGCAAACCGCTCCTGGTTAAACAGCTGCTTGGTCTCCTGGGTGAGCGGCAAAATATTGACTACATAATCCCCTTGACCAAGTGCTTCATCAAGCTGTTCCATCGTATACATCTGATCGATTCCATCCTGATCCTTACCGGAACGTCGCACACCAATCGTTCGCATACCAAATGCTTTGGCGAGCTGTGCTGTACCTGCTCCAATATTGCCGACTCCTACAATTACGATAGTTTTGCCGTGGAGCTCGGTAAATGTTCCACTCTCATCCCAGACATGTTTTGTCTGGTTACGAATGGCCCGGTGCAGATTGCGTGAAAACGCAAGCATATAGGCAAAAATCTGCTCCGAGATCGGGATAGTGTGTACGCCGTTGGCACTGGTTAACATCACCTGTTTGTGCTCCAGCTGCTCCATAGGCATTTTATCCACGCCTGCCGACCAGGTTTGTATCCATTTTACAGGACAGTTATCCGATAAAATGAAATCCTGAAGCTTGCGTGACCAGCCGAGGATAATTTCTGCTTCGGCGAGTATGGCATCCGTAGTGTCGCGAACCGGAACGGTAACAATCTCATACGATGGTGCAGCTTCTTGTACTTTCTGCTTCTGCGATTCGGTGAGTTCCTGAAGAACAACGATTTTGGACATAAATATACCTCCCCGGTGAATAAATAATAATGTGCGTTATCTTCCAAATGATAACAAATTAACTCCTGTATACCAAATTGCTTTTATGAAAGAAGACTGTTTTTTATGCTATTACCTGAATGGCTCCAGATCGAATCCGAACTAAAATATCAATTAATCGTTTTGCACAGTTTTGAAGATTAGTGTATACTGGTTGAGATCGTTCGGAACAGGTGTTCGTAATTAAACGGTGATATAGTGTACGACAACTTCAATTACTTATTCAAATGTAAAAAGGATAGAAAGGGAGTGTAAGGATGGGAACCCAGCCCGGACAAGAACGTGTATTTGCAGCTGTGCCAATCAAGGGTGAGGCAGCACAGACATTAGCTGAGTGGAGCAGGATGGTACAAGGACAATACTTGTTCCGCCGCTGGACCTATGCTGAGGATATGCATATTACACTCCAGTTTTTTGGCGACGTGGATGTAGAGCAATTGCCGCAGCTTTGCACAGCTCTACAAAAGACAGCCGCAGAGAGCCAGCCCTTTCAGTTGCAGCTGGGACCCGCTGGAATATTCGGCAATCCTTTGGCTCCGCGAGTGCTATGGATCGGACCGGAGGGAGATACGGATAGTCTGCATCATCTGCAATCCGGAGTACAGCAAGCATGTATACCGCTTGGATTCGTACCGGAGCAGCGTCCGTATCATCCGCATCTGACAGTAGCTCGTAAATATAATGGCCAGGAGCCGTTTGCAGACCTTTCTACTGATCTTTATCCCTCACCGGATTGCTGGCTGGTGGAGGAATTTGTACTGTATCGGACCCGTTTGGGGCATCAGCCAATGTATGAGGTGGCAGGTCAATTTCCACTTCTTGGACGGTGACTATACCTAAAATCGTGAATTTGTCAATTTGACAAAAGTAAACAACTTATAATAATATACTTGCTGCTGCAATCCCGCGGCATTTTATAGGGGAATAGCATGATAATCATGCTCAAATAATTATTGAATTTCGGCAAATTCGGAGATTCAAATTCAAGTTGGCATTGCTCTGCATCACCGGAGGCGAAATAACACTGTGAACCGCATGTGATTCAAAATTTGAATGTTGGTGTATTCAAATGGAAGGTCAAAAAGGTTACATAGGGTTAGGAGTATGCTAACAGTACTGGAGGAAGAAAATGGATTTTATTAGACGCAATCAGTGGATTACGCCTTTACTCGGCGTGCTTTTTATATTCGTTATGTCCCTCCCTTTCTGGATGGATTCCAAAATGACGAGCGAACAATCCTTTACTGAGCTGCCTGCATGGGGTGCACAGCCGGCGGGTTCGGTTCATCATGCCCAGAATGTCAGGACCGGCACTACATTTATGACATGGAACGAGAATCATACCCAAAAATTGATTCATCAGGTCAAGTCAGAACAAGCTGCAGCACTCAAAGCGGAACAGCACAAGAAAAAAGCTGCACAAATCAAGGCGAACACCGCTACAGCCAAGGCAAAAGCAATGCCGGCGGCAGTGACGGCAAGTTCGTCAATTAGTGATTCCACCCCAACCCACTTATACTTTACTCGGACAAAGCTGCTTAGCCAGAGTAATAAATCTCAGGCTACCTGGACCTACGCATTGTCTGATAAAGAACAGCTCCTGCTCGAACGTATTGTTATGGCAGAGGCTGAAGGCGAACCGTACGAAGGCAAAGTGGCAGTTGCCAATGTTGTCTTAAACCGGCTGCGGTCCGCTAATTTCCCCGACACGATTAAAGATGTAATCTATCAGAGATATCAATTCTCTCCGGTAACCAATGGCAGATTCGAGCGTGTGACACCTAACGCCGATTCGGTAAAAGCTGTACGTGCAGCATTGGAAGGCCAAAAGGAAGTTCCGGACAATACGTATTATTTTGTGTCGCTTTCCCTGGCGACAGATTTTGATATTCCCAATACCCGTACCAAGGTAGAGAAAATTGGTCACCATACGTTTTATAAATAAGCTGCCGATTGCTGGAGCTTGTTCTGTCTGCCGTGCGAAGTTACACTTCTGCTGCGGATGATGATACAATAAACGGTGGAAAATCAATTCAATCCCGGAGGTGCTTCATCCATGAAAATCACATATTACGGTCAATCCTGTCTGCTGGTCGAAGAAGGCGGCAAAAAGGTCATTATCGACCCATTTCTGTCCGGCAATCCGCAAGTCAATGTTGATCCCAAAGACATCCAGGTGGATGCGGTTATTCTGACACATGGTCACGGTGATCACTACGGTGACACAGTGGAGATTGCCAAGAATAATAATTGTCCGGTGATTGCAATCGTTGAATTGGCACAGTATGCAGCCAGACAGGGAGCTCCCGAAGTAGTAGGGATGAATCTGGGCGGAGCCAAGCAATTTGACGGATTCAAAGTCAAATTCACACTCGCGTTCCATACGTCTTCCATTCAGGATGGAGATCAGACCATTTATCTGGGCGAACCTGCAGGTATTCTGCTGACTATGGGTGGCAAAACGCTGTACCATGCAGGCGATACCGCACTGTTCGGCGATATGAAGCTGATCGGCGAATTGAATACTATCGACGTAGCTGCACTGCCGATTGGTGACTTCTATACCATGGGTCCCGAAGATGCACTGCTGGCTGCCGAATGGATCAAAGCTGGTCATGTCATCCCTGTGCACTACAATACCTTCCCGCCAATCGAGCAGGATGGAGATGCTTTTGTTGCGGAATTGCAAAAGAAAGGCCTGAAGGGCTCTGTGCTTCAGGTTGGCGAAAGTGTAGATATTTAATCTATGCGTATGTGTGATTGAGTGTAAGAATTGGTTAATGAGTAACTCCAAATATTCCGGACAAGCAGTTATGTACTTCTCTGGATAAATAAATAGCTTTGATTCTGCCAAGGAAGCGCCCGGCTCTGTAAGATGGAGCCGGGCGCTTTTTGATATAGCACTTTTTAATATCCAAATAGGCTAATAAAATAATTGAATAAAATATTAATTATAATGTATAATCATACACTATAATATATTGTGCTGCGTTATCACACTAATGCTTTGACGCAAAATAATAATTTATCGGATATATAAAAAGTTTGAATTGCTATGATGTGAGCTCAGTGTTAAAATGTATAAAACCCATTAGGTTACAACGATATCACATACGCTGAGTAAGTCGCTTGAATCCATAAGTGGATAATTATTCTTCCGCTGTTACTCCCAAACTTTATATTCAAATAGGCTGCTTCCATTGCATTCGAATCTGCAGAGATGTATATCCCGATGAATGGAGAGAGCAGTCTGTTTTGTATACCCTATCCTTTAGCAGCATTCTTCTTCGTATGGCCGTCCTCTGGCTCGTCTTCTGACATTTCACTTCATAATAGAAAGGTTGCGTATTATGAACATTACAGGTTTACCTCCGAAGCAGGGTCTTTATGACCCGCAGTTTGAAAAAGATGCCTGCGGTATGGGATTTACCGCGCATATCAAAGGAACACCTAGTCACCAGATTGTTAGTCAGGCACTCACGATGCTCGAGAACATGGAGCACCGCGGCGGTCAGGGCAGTGAACCGAATTCCGGTGACGGAGCCGGTATTATGGTCCAGATTCCACATCGCTTTTTTGTTAAGGAAGCCCGTGCAAACGGATTTGAACTGCCCGAAAAGGGACAATATGGCGTAGCCATTGTTTTCTTGTCCCGTGATGAAGAGCTGCGCAGCCGTCATGAAGCTGTGCTGAAAAGTATTATTGAGCAGGAAGGTCAGGTATACCTCGGAGCACGTACCGTACCGACGGATGACAGTACGCTCGGCAAGTCCGCCAAAGATGCGAAGCCGATTGTGCGCCAGTTTTTCATTGGACGCAGTGAGGCGCTGCAAGGTCAGGATGAGCTGTCTTTTGAACGCAAACTGTATGTCATTCGCCGTCTGGCAGAACGTCATATTCGTTTTGCGGAAGAAGCGGGTGGAGAGACGTTCTACATTCCAAGTCTGTCCTGTCGCAAAGTCGTCTACAAAGGGATGCTGACAACTGCCCAGGTCGGAGAATTCTATCTGGATCTGCGGGATGAAGAGTTTGAATCGGCGATGGCACTCGTGCATTCCCGTTTCAGTACCAATACGTTCCCAAGCTGGGATCGTGCCCATCCGTATCGTTTTATGATTCATAACGGTGAGATCAATACGATGCGCGGTAATGTGAACTGGATGCATGCCCGTCAGTCCCTGTTCGAGAGTGAAGTATTCGGCGCGGATATCGACAAGATCCGTCCGGTTATCAACCCGGATGGTTCGGATACGGCGATGTTTGATAATACGCTGGAGTTCCTTTATCTGAATGGACGTTCCCTGCCGCATGTAGCGATGATGATGGTACCGGAGCCGTGGAGCAATCACGACACCATGGATGAGAAGAAAAAGGCGTTTTACCAGTATCATAGCTGTCTGATGGAACCATGGGATGGACCTGCCGCTATGGCATTTACCGATGGTATTCAGATTGGTGCGATGCTTGACCGTAATGGTCTGCGCCCGGCGCGTTATTATGTAACCAAAGACGATCGGATTATTCTTTCTTCCGAAGTCGGTGTACTCGATATACCGGCAGAAGATATTTTATACAAAGACCGTCTGCGTCCTGGACGGATGCTGCTGATCGATACACAGGAAGGCCGTATCATTTCCGATGAAGAAATCAAGGAAAAGATCGCTTCCGAGCAGCCTTATGCCGAGTGGCTGGAAGAACATCTCATGAATCTGGAAGAAGTTCCGGAAGCACCGGAAGCGATTCAACCGGATCATGATAATGTACAGCAGCTGCAGCTGGCATTTGGTTATACCTTTGAAGAATTGCGCAAGGTGATCGAACCGATGGCAACTACCGGAGCAGAAGCGATTGGCTCGATGGGCTATGATGCACCGCTGGCTGTTTTATCGGATCAGCCGCAGCGCCTGTATAACTATTTCAAGCAAATGTTTGCCCAGGTAACCAATCCACCGATCGATGCGATTCGTGAGGAGATTGTGACCTCGACAGCTACAGCGATCGGACCGGAGCGCAATCTGCTCGATCCTCAGCCGGAGAGCTGTCGTCAGATTATTTTGAATACACCTATTTTGTCCAATGAAGATTTTGCCAAAGTACGTCATGTACGTCGTCCGGGCTTCAAGGCAATGACGATTCCAATCTTCTTTGAGGCATCCAAAGGTGCCGAAGGACTGCGTGCTGCACTGGTAAATCTATGTGAAGCAGCAGACCGTGTTATCGCCAAAGGCCATAATTTCCTGATTCTGTCCGACCGTGGTACAGACAAGGATAATGCGGCAATACCGGCGCTGCTGGCAGTAGCATGTCTGCATCACCATCTGATTCGCCAGGGAACACGTACCCGTGTCAGCCTGCTGCTCGAATCCGGTGAGCCGCGTGACGTGCATCATTTTGCATTGCTGCTTGGTTATGGTATCAGCGCAGTCAATCCATATCTCGCATTCGAGACGATGCAGGATATGATCAAGCAAGGTCTGCTGCGTGGTATCTCTCATGACAAAGCGGTCAAAAACTATATCAAAGCCGTCACCAAAGGTGTCGTCAAGATTCTGTCCAAAATGGGAATTTCTACAATTCAATCCTATCGCGGCGCACAGATCTTCGAAGCTGTTGGTCTGAAGCAGGACTTTGTGGATCAATACTTTACCTGGACACCTTCCCGGATTGGCGGAATTGGTCTGGAAGAAGTGGCTCAGGAAGCCCTGTCACAGCATACTCGTGCTTTTACGGATAAAGACGGTAATGATCGTGTACTGGATTCCGGTGGCGATTATCAGTGGCGTAATGACGGGGAGCAGCATTTGTTCAACCCGCAGACGATTCATCTGCTGCAGCATGCTGTACGTACCGGTGATTACAAGCTCTACAAAAAATACGCTGCTCTGGTCGAGGGTGAGAATGAACAGCGTTTGACCCTGCGCTCGATGCTGCAGTTCAAGCCCAATGGGGCACCGATTCCACTGGAAGAAGTAGAGCCGATCGAATCGATCATGCGCCGCTTCAAGACTGGTGCGATGTCTTTTGGTTCGATCAGCAAGGAAGCGCATGAGAGTCTGGCAATCGCGATGAACCGGATCGGCGGCAAGAGTAACACGGGCGAAGGCGGGGAAGATCCTGCGCGCTTCGTACCGGATGCCAATGGCGATTCTCGCCGCAGTGCGATCAAACAGGTTGCGTCCGGGCGGTTTGGCGTAACATCCAACTATTTGGTCAATGCCGACGAAATCCAGATCAAAATGGCACAGGGTGCTAAGCCGGGTGAAGGCGGACAGCTGCCAGGCCGTAAAGTATATCCATGGGTAGCGGAAGTACGTGGTTCCACGCCGGGTGTAGGCCTGATCTCACCGCCGCCGCATCATGATATTTATTCGATCGAGGATCTGGCCGAACTGATCTATGATCTCAAAAATGCCAACCCTCGTGCAGCGATCAATGTGAAGCTCGTATCCGAAGTCGGTGTCGGCACGATTGCAGCCGGTGTTGCCAAAGGACGTGCCGATATTATCCTCGTCAGCGGGTATGATGGTGGTACAGGAGCTTCTCCACAGGGTTCGATCCGTCATGCGGGTCTGCCGTGGGAACTTGGACTGGCAGAGACCCAGCAGACGCTGATCATGAACAATCTGCGTGATCGTGTTGTACTGGAAACGGACGGCAAAATGCTGAGCGGTCGCGATCTTGCGGTAGCTGCACTGCTCGGTGCCGAGGAATATGGTTTCTCTACCGCACCACTCGTAACGCTGGGTTGTATTATGATGCGTGTCTGTCAGATGGATACCTGTCCGGTTGGCGTAGCGACGCAAAACCCGGAACTGCGCAAAAACTTCACCGGTGATCCGGAACATGTAGTAAACTTCATGAAGTTTGTGGCAGAAGATCTGCGCGAAATTATGGCAGAGCTTGGTTTCCGTACTGTTCAGGAAATGGTAGGCCGTCTGGATTGTCTGGATGCTGCCAATGCTGCAGATCACTGGAAGAAAAAAGGACTGGATCTGTCTGTACTGCTGCATGAGCCTAAGCTTCCGGAAGGCAGCGAACGCTTCAATGTACAGCAGCAGAATCATCAGCTGGAAGAGACGCTGGATATGCAGCAGCTGCTTCCACTGGCGGCGTCTGCTCTGGAGAACGGCAGCCGTGTACAAGCGGAGCTTGCCATCTGCAACGTGAACCGGGCAACCGGAACGATTCTCGGCAGTGAGGTTACTCGTAAATACGGGGCAGCAGGTCTGCCGGAAGATACAATTACTTTCAATTTCAAAGGTTCGGCAGGTCAGAGCTTTGGCGCATTCGTACCAAAAGGGATGACACTTCAGGTCGAAGGCGACTGTAATGACTATGTCGGCAAAGGATTGTCCGGTGGTAAAATCATTGTCAAACCGGATGCCCAGGCGACATTTGCAGCCGAAGACAATATCATTATCGGTAATACGGCACTCTACGGAGCTACCAGCGGTGAAGCGTATATTAACGGTATTGCGGGCGAGCGGTTTGCCGTTCGTAACTCCGGTGCGAATATCGTAGTAGAAGGTACCGGTGATCATGGCTGTGAATATATGACCGGCGGACGTGTTGTCGTACTGGGTACAACCGGTCGTAACTTTGCAGCGGGAATGTCCGGTGGTGTAGCGTATGTACTTGATCCGAGTCATGATTTTGTCGGACGCTGCAATCTGGAGATGGTGCTGCTGGAATCGCTGGATGAACCGGAAGAGCTGGAAGAAGTGCGTGCACTGATCGAGCGTCATGTTCGTTATACCGGCAGCCCGGCAGGGCAGCGGGTACTGGAAGATTGGGAACATCAATCCCAGGATTTCGTACGTGTCATTCCAAAAGACTACAAACGGATGACCGAACAAATCCGCAAAGTTCACGAAAGCGGTCTGACTGGCGAAGCGGCATTGCTCGCTGCCTTCGAGGCCAATATGCGTGAACTGGCCCGTTCCGGTGCGTAGTTTGCTTGCAGGTCTCATGATGATGCTGGCGATATTTGATATTTTGGAATAACACAGCATCAAAGATAGAATAGAGAATCCGTGGAATCCAATCGTGGAATTGGAATGGTCTGATAGCATAAGCTGCAGATCATCCGATCCCCGAGCGGAGCCTACGGGTTCTTTTTTTATCATCAGGGCAGTGTTACAATGATAACGCCAAGCACTGGCTGGGTATGCCGGAATGGCAGTTCACCAATACCATACATAGAATGCCAGACAAAAGGGAATTACAGTACAGGAAATAGAACAGCAGACAACAGTGAATTACACTATGGAGTACCAAGCAATCAATTAGCATTACATTGAATACACAGTCAGAAAGGAGCTTTACCTTATGGATCATTCATCAACAAGGAATACTTCCGGTACAGAGACATCTTCGTCGTCTTCTGTACCCTCAGCCAATGTGAAGTCAGCTGATCATATGGACAGTAGTCCCCGTCTGGATGCAATTTTGCCTGCAGGCAGTGAGCTGCCAGTCGTACAATTTCGCGGTGTTACCAAAAAGATCGGTTCCAAAACGATTATCGATAATCTGACGCTGGATGTACCTCGGGGGCGCGTATTCGGATTTCTCGGTCCCAACGGTTCGGGTAAGACGACTACCATTCGGATGCTGGTTGGACTGATGTCGATAACATCTGGCGATATACTGATCGAAGGTCAGAATATCCGTACCCACTTTGAGGAAGCCATTGCCAAAGTCGGAGCCATCGTCGAGAATCCGGAAATGTACAAATACATGAGCGGATATCAGAATCTGATGCAATATGCACGAATGTCACCGGGTGTCGACAAGCAGCGAATCAGTGAAGTGGTACAGTTTGTCGGTCTGGGCAATCGTATTTATGACAAAGTCAGCACCTACTCTCTCGGGATGCGTCAGCGTCTCGGTGTGGCACAGGCGCTGCTACATCGTCCACGTCTACTGGTGCTGGATGAACCAACGAACGGTCTGGACCCGCAGGGAATCCGGGAACTACGTGACTACTTGCGCGCGCTTAGTCGGGAAGAAGGTACGACTGTCTTCGTTTCCAGTCATTTATTATCCGAAATGGAGCTGATGTGTGATACAGTTGCCGTGATCAACGGTGGTCGTCTGGTAGATGTAAGGCATCTGGATGCTTCGACTACCGCAGCAGATGGGGCTGGAGTCAAGATGATGATACGCTTTGAGACCGATCAGCCGGAGCTTGCTGCACAGCTGGGTGGAGGCGGACTGGTCAGCGGTAGCAGCTGGACGATTGCTGCGGATCGTCAGGAGATTGCCCGGCTAAATGCACTGCTGGTCAACAACGGTATTGCTGTCTACAGTATTACTCCGATCCGGGAGACGCTGGAAGACCAGTTCCTCGCGATGACGAGAGAGGGGGAGCGTCATGAGTGATTTTGTACAGTTGGTCTGGAATGAAATGCTGAAAATCTATCTGCGCGTCTCTACCTGGATTTTGCTGATCTTCCTGGTCGTTATTTCGCCAACGATGCTGCTGCTTATGCATATGAGCGGATATTCGCTGGGTGCTCATCAGGCGATTGAGCAGTCTTTTACAATGTATTTTCTGGTTATTTTGTTCTCGCTTATTATTGCCTCGGATTCGGTAGCAGGGGAGTTTGCTACGGGAACGATCAAGCTGCTGCTGATTCGCCCTTGGAAGCGCTGGAAGATTCTCTTCTCCAAGTTCCTGTCGGTTGCTCTGTTCACTCTCGTATTGACACTGCTGTTCCTGCTGGTGATTAGCGTAATATCGTATATGCTGTTTCCTTCATCGTCTTCTGCATTGTTTGGTGATAGTGAAGGCAGTTTGTTCTTGCTTTTGCTGTATAATTACATTCGTGCGCTTTTACTGGCTTCTTTTGCCTTTATGCTGTCTGCTCTGTTTCGCTCAACCGCTTTGGCGATTACGCTGGCGATTCTGCTTTATTTTGCAGGCAATATCATTACGCCGCTGCTTCATGCTTTTCTGCAGCCCAAGGATTACTGGATCGTCAAGATTTTCCTGCCGACGAATCTGGATCTGACGCAGTACATGAAAAATCCCAACGGATTGTTTGGCGTAACTTCCATCGGTTGGTCGCTGATGGTACTGGCTGTATACTTTGTAATCTTTATGCTCATCTCCTGGTGGTCATTTACCAAACGGGATGTAAAGGCCTGATAATAGGGTCTCAGCATGGAAATAATAAGATCGACCCTATCCTGAATAGCAGTACTGCGCGTCCTTCCTGCCGGAAGGGCGTTTTGCTGATGCTACCAACTGCCGGATCCGGCTGTTTTCATTAAGCCAAATTAGCAAAGGTATCATATGGAATATTTTACAAGGGTCAGGAGTGAATCAGTTGGGGGATGCTGTGGTTATATGGATAACAGTACAATTGTCGCTAAATAAGTACAGCATCTGATATGATACGGTTTGTATACCATTTCTATTTAGCCGGAAAGGAAGCGCAGCATGATCTGGTTGTTTATTTTGTGCATTATATTTATTTCCCAGATAGGTACGATTCTGGTACTGGAGTTCCGTTCACCGACCAAAGCGGTCGCCTGGATGTTTATTTCCTTTTGCGTTCCTTTTATCGGGTTTATCGTGTATTACTTTGTGGCACGCAACTATCGCAGCCGCAGAACGATCCGTAAAAAAGGAACGATTATTTTCCGTGAAGTACGCAGTCGGCTCTGGAAGCAAGCCGCTGTTATCCGCTCGGCCGAAGATATGGGCAATGAAGAATTTCTGGCGCAGGGACGATTGTTCTCGCTGCTGTCCCATCTGACCGAGAATCCAATCACTTCATGCAGCCAGATCGAAGTGCTGACCGATGGCAAGCCGACTTTTACGGCAATGCTCAAGGCACTGGAACAGGCTCAGCATCATATACACATCCAGTTCTACATTTTCCGCGATGATATGATTGGCCGGGAATTTACCGAAGTGCTGATCCGTAAAGCACAGTCTGGTGTCAAAGTACGGATGATGTGCGATGGACTGGGCAGTTATCATCTCAAGCACAAATTTGTCAAAAAGCTCAAAGCTGCCGGTATAGAATTCCACTTCTTTTTGCCACCGTTTACTTCGTTTATTCAGCGTGAAGTCAATTACCGTAATCACCGCAAAATTCTCGTTATCGATGGAGAGGTCGGTTTTATCGGCGGACTGAATATCGGTGATGATTACCTTGGACTCTACTCCAGTCTGGGATACTGGCGGGATACGCACCTGGAAGTTCGCGGGGATACGGTTTACTTTTTACAGATTGTGTTTCTGGAAGACTGGGAGTTTGCTTCCGGTCAGCGGATCACCGATCCGGTCTATTTCCCCGAGCATCAGTGTGCCGGACAAGAACGGGCATTGATCGTAGCCAGCGGTCCGGATCGTAACTGGAATGCCATCCAGGAGATGTGTTTCAGTGCGCTGGCTGTAGCCAAGCGGCGTATCTGTATCACAACGCCGTATTTTATCCCGGATCAGAGTATTTATGCAGCGATCAAGACAGCTGCGGTCAGCGGGGTAGAAGTGGATATTATTATTCCCAAAATATCCGATTCCCAGATTGTTCAATACGCATCCCTCTCCTATATTGAGGAACTGATGAGAGTCGGCGTACGGATTCACCAGTATGAAAAAGGATTCGTTCATGCCAAAGTAATGATTATCGATGATCTGCTTGCGTCGGTCGGTACAGCCAATATGGATATGCGCAGCTTTTATAGCAATTTCGAGCTGTCTGCCATTTTGTTTGAACAGGAGACGATCGAGCGGCTGATGGAGGATTTCAATCGGGATCTGAAGGAAAGCAGCCGAATCAATTATCATGAATTTATCCGTCGTTCCCGAGTACAGAAGACTATGGAGACTTTGTCACGCATGCTGTCGCCTCTTTTGTAGGACAGCCGGATTCATGAACAAGATAACCCTGATACAAAAAGGAACAGACCAGCCTAAGCAGCAGTGGAATATGATATAATCTCTGTAACAGCCTGCATGTTGCAGAGATTTTTTTGCGATAAAGCAGGATTATCGGCTGTGCCGGTACAAGATTATTGATAGAAAGCAAAATAGCCGCAGGAATTTGCGACTATTTGCAACGGAGGCACTCATGGCGAATCAGAAGCCGCAACATTACTACGAATACCGGAGCCATAATCTGGAGGAGACAGAGCAACTGGCTGCTTTTCTGGCACAGCGTGCCATACCGGGGACGATGATTACACTTGATGGTGATCTGGGAGCCGGCAAGACGCATTTTTCCAAAGCATTTGCTCGCCATCTGGAAGTTTCAGGTATGGTGAACAGCCCTACTTTTACTATTATCAAAGAGTATGAGGGACGTATGCCCTTTTACCATATGGATGTATACCGGATCAGTGAGCCGGAAGCAGCTGATCTGGGATTGGATGAATATTTTTTTGGAGAAGGTGCGACGCTGGTCGAGTGGTCAAGCCGAATCGAGGATCTGCTACCCGAAGAGCGGCTGGCTATCCAGATTACCGTAAATGAGGATGACAGCCGTACAATTGCCTGCACCGGTTATGGCGAACCCTATGCCGCATGGTGCCAGGAGCTCATACAGAATGGAGTCAGTGACAATTGATGAATGAAATGAACAGACAACCGCGCAAGCGGTTTTTGGTTTTGGATACGGCTACGGCTGAGCAGGCTGTAGCCATTATGGAAGATGAACAGGTACTGGCTGCTCATAGCAGTAATGCCGATCGCAATCATTCGGTAGGCTTGATGGACAGTATTACTAGGCTCATGGCGCAGACAGGTACGGAGCGTCATCAGCTGGATGGAATTGCAGTAGGGATCGGTCCCGGTTCATATACGGGAATCCGGATTGCTGTGACGACGGCCAAGACACTAGCATGGACGCTTCAGCTTCCTGTTGCAGGATTCTCGAGTCTGGCGGCGCTGGCATGGAGCGGTTATCATGCTCGTTCCGAAAGGGAAGAGACAGATAGAGCGCAGTCGGCAGATCATGAAGCACAGTCGTCTTCCTTTGCCGAGACGGCATCTGGACTGGACTGGATCATTCCATTGATCGATGCCCGGCGTGCGCAGGTCTATACTGGTCTTTTTCAGATTAGTGCAGAACAGCAATTGCCGCAGCAGTTACAGGATGACCGGATTATCTTGATGGATGAATGGATGCAGCGCATGGGTGAATATTATCAATCCCTGCCGGAAACCGAGCGTCCACAGCGTATCCTGATCGTTGGAGAGACAGCAGCCCATACCGAACGTGCAGAACAGCTGTGCACGATTGTGGGAGAGCGTCTGCAGATCCGTGCCAGCAGTCTCGAAGCGCAGCGTGCCGGACAGATTGGCGCCGCGCGTCTGCTCGCCGGACAGAATGAACCTGTGCATACCTTGTTACCCAATTACACGCAGCTGTCGGAGGCGGAAGCCAATCTGCTGCGTCATTCCTAGAGAGAGGAAGTGCAGCTGTGGAATCACTATTCAGCCCTCGTGAGGAGCAACCGGCTCTTCGGAGGATGACGATCGAAGATATTACGAAAATTATGGAAATTGAACATGAGGCATTTACTCTTCCGTGGACCGAAGAAGCATTCCGCAATGAGCTGACGATGAACCATTTTGCCCGTTATCTGGTGATTGAACTGGAGGGTGTCATTGTTGGCTATGCAGGGATGTGGACCATTATGGATGAAGCCCATGTGACCAATATAGCGATCCGCGAATCATGCCGTAGTCGCAAATTGGGACAGATGCTGCTGCTCCGGCTGATGGAATGGGCATTAGAACTCGGAATGGTACGGATGACTCTGGAAGTTCGCGTCACGAATGAGCCAGCCCAGAATCTGTACCGCAAGCTTGGTTTTGTAGATGCAGGGGTACGTAAGGGATACTATTCGGACAATAATGAGGATGCACTGATTATGTGGTGTGAGCTTCCGCAGCATGGGGAGCATGGAAATATGGAAGGAAGCGTGGATTATTCATGATAAAGCAGGAGCACCAGCAGCAGGTGTGCAATATTCTGGCGGTCGAGACGAGCTGCGACGAGACCTCGGTAGCTATTGTACAAAACGGTAAAAAGGTATTGTCCAATCTGGTATCCAGCCAGATCGAGACGCACAAGGCATTTGGCGGCGTTGTTCCTGAAGTGGCTTCCCGTAAGCATGTAGAGAGTATTACACTGATGATTGAGGAAGCGATCAACGAATCGGGATTGTCTCTGCAGGATATCTCCGCTGTAGCCGTAACCGAAGGACCGGGACTTGTCGGTGCGCTGCTGGTAGGGATTATGGCGGCCAAAAGCCTGGCTTTTGCGCTGGACAAACCGCTGATCGGTACGCATCATATCGCCGGTCATATTTATGCGAACAATCTGGTAGCAGACATACAGTATCCATCGCTGGCTCTGGTCGTATCCGGAGGTCATACCGAGCTGGTATTGCTGGAGGGCGAAGGTCAGTTCAAGCTGATCGGCAGCACCCGTGATGATGCTGTGGGCGAAGCGTATGACAAGGTGGCGCGCGCACTCGGGTTCCCTTACCCTGGGGGTCCTTATGTAGACAATCTGGCAATGGAAGCAGCTTCTGCTGTTGATCTGCCGCGTGTCTGGCTGGAGCCGGGATCATATGATTTTAGCCTGAGTGGTCTCAAATCAGCGGTACTGAATGTAGTGAACCAGAAGAAGATGCGCGGAGAAGAGCCGATGACGGCCGAGATTGCCCGTGGATTCCAGGAAGCTGTTGTCGAAGTACTGGTAGAAAAAGCTATTCGTGCTGTACGTGCCTACGGTGTACGTCAGCTGCTGCTGTGCGGCGGCGTAGCGGTCAACAAAGGACTGCGCAAAACGCTCACCGAGCGTTGTGAACGCGAGCAGATTGAGCTGCTGATTCCGCCATTTGAATACTGTACCGATAATGCAGCCATGATTGGTGCTGCTGCTTATCTCAAATGGAAACATGGAGAATTTTCCGAACTGGATATCAAGGGTGATCCGTCCATGTCTCTGGAAAAATGGTCGGTCGCAAGTTCGCCACAGCTCGGTTGATTCAAGAAGTGATTGTACAGCTATTATAGGCAGTCGCAGAATAAGTATAATCTTGCTAGCTATCACTCTGTGCAGGATAGCAAGATTATACGTCTGGTCAAATTACCAGCACATAAAAGGCTGTTCCCGGGAGCAATTATACTCCTGGGGAACAGCCTTTTTATAATAGATGTTTTACTTAATGGGTAACAATGGGATGATAAGTCACCTCGGATGGGTGAAAAATGGAAAATAATGTATTTTACATTACACAGCATGAGCAGTCGTGTCTGTCAAGATGTTAACAAGTTTATCCACATATCCCCTGCAATTTGTGTATAAGATTGAAATAAGGCGTTGCATTAACCTTTTCTTTAAATCTGAAACAGGGGATAGAATATAGCTGTAATTATTATCAAATCTGTGGACAATGTGCATAACTCGGTGGATAAATATGGATAAAATCAGAAAGTGGCGATTTATAAGCAAAAATCGAATAGTAACATCCAATATTTTCCGTTGATAACCCTACCTAACTGTGGATAAACCTGTTTACAAATCCAAACACTCTTTCTTACAAAAAGTATATATATTTTACAAATTCGTGGACAGCTCTTGACAGCAACCTACTCGGCTGCGAGCAGTTCCCATTCTTCATAGGCATCTTCCAGTGCCTGCTGATGACGTGCAATCTCTTCTTGACGGGATTGAACGGCTTCGTAGTCCTGATACACCTCAGGCAACGTAAGCTGTTCTTCCAGTTCGGAAATTCGTTCTTCCCAGCCGGCGATATCAACTTCCAACTGCTCCAGCCGACGCTTGCGGTTGCGTTCTTCCCGTTTGGCTTGTTTGCCTTCTTCATAAGAATTGGCAGGTACAGCTATACCGGAAGCAGCAGCCGTCGCAGCCGACTTGGCTTGCACAGCAGCAGCAGCTTCTTCAGCGAGCTCCTTCAGTTCCTGCTTTTTGGCCGTATAATCATCAAAGTTACCGAGATAAGTAGTCAATCCATCCGGACGCAGTTCCAGAATGCGTTCTGCCATTTTATTAAGGAAATAACGGTCATGGGAAATGAATAGCAGCGTGCCTTCATAATCCATTAATGCCGATTCCAGTACTTCCTTGCTCATTAGATCCAGATGGTTGGTCGGCTCATCGAGAATAAGTACATTGGCTTCGAGCAGCATCAGTTTGGTCAGGGAGACTCGGGCTTTCTCGCCCCCGCTAAGTGCAGATACTTTTTTGAGTACATCTTCACCACTGAACAGGAAGTTGCCAAGCACTGTACGGATGCGAACCTCTTCCAGATGCGGGAAACTGCCCCACACTTCTTCAAGTACGGTATTATTCGGATTCAGATGCCCCTGTTCCTGGTCATAGTAACCAATCTTGGTTTTGGCGCCCCATTCGATCTTGCCTGCATCGGGAGGATGATCACCGATCAGGGATTTGAGCAGAGTGGTCTTGCCGGTACCATTGGGACCGATTAGTGCAACCATATCTCCACGCCATAATTCAAAGGAAATCGGCTCGAACAGCCGCTGTTTGTCTTCATAGGACAAGGTCAGATTATGCACGCGCAGCACATCCTTACCCGATACGACAGAAGCTGTAAAGGAGAAGCTGGCTTTTTTGAGATCACCCGCAGGACGATCCATACGATCCATTTTCTCCAGTGCCCGGCGGCGGCTCTGTGCACGTTTGGTAGTTGAGGCACGAACGATATTTTTCTGGATAAATTCTTCCATTTTGGCGATTTCATCCTGCTGTTTATCGAATTGTTTGACGGCCGTCTCGTATTCCGCTGCTTTGATATCGATATAGCGGCTGTAGTTACCGGTATACCGTTTGGAGCGGTGGCGTTCGATCTCGACGATGCCCGTTACCAGCCGGTCGAGGAAATAGCGGTCATGAGAGACGACCAGCAAAGCGCCGGAATAGGCACGTAGATAATCTTCCAGCCAGGCCAGCGTATCCAGATCCAGATGGTTGGTAGGCTCATCGAGCATCAGTAGATCGGGTGCCTGCAGCAGGATGCGGGCCAGGGCTAATCGGGTTTTCTGACCGCCGCTGAGTGTGGATACGGGAGTGTCTTGGGAGAATTCAGCAAAGCCCATTCCGTGCAGAATACTACGAATACGTGTCTCCATCTCATATCCTCCGCGTTCGCGGAACCAGTCTGATCGCTGGGCATAACGCTCCAGCAGATCGGCATAGGCTTTTTCATCTGCCATACGATCCGGATCGGCAATCTGCTGCTCCATGGTGCGCAGCTCCTGCTCCGTATCGATCAAATCAGCGTATACCGAGCGCATTTCTTCACCGATCGTACTACCGTGATGCAGTCCGCTGTTCTGTGCCAGGTAGCCCAGCGTCAATTCTTTGCTGCGGAATACCTGACCGCTGTCGTAGGACATTTCACCAGCCAGTATTTTGAGCAGAGTCGATTTGCCGGCCCCGTTTACACCGACCAGACCAATACGTTCTCTTTCCTCAATTTGCAGGTTAATCCCATCCAGAATGGGGGTGATTCCGTATAGTTTGGTAATTCCGCTTGCTTGTAATAGCATCTATTATCATCCTTCCAAGTGCCGGAGTGCCGGACACGAACTTAATGTAATCAGAGACAGAAACAGCATGTGGAACATTCAATGATTGATCACTTTCGAAAGAGTATCGGGTTCTTCCACTGTCTGCCGTTTTTGTTATGGCAAAGAAGATTATATCCTTATTATAAAAGAGCTTGCTTCTCATCATGCAGGAAGCAGCCGGGATCGGTCTTAGACCATCCTATTCAGTGTACATGAAACCGCGTTATTTTGCATGGCTTATTCCTTGTACAGCAGATGGTTACGATACTGTAAATGATGCAAAGTGAAATTGGTTTTTTGACAGGAAAGTGTTACACTGTGAATATGAGTGACTCAGGCCTACCATCCGGTCAAGCAGCCTGATCTGCAGGAGGAGGTAGCTGGTGAATTTAGAATCCGGAAAATCTCTTTTGCGCAAGCAGCTTAAACAGCGGCGTCTGAATATGGACCCCGCACAGAGAATCAAAGAATCGGCAGACATCTGTACTGCCGCTCAGTCATATATAGAACAGTTACGTACTGCAAACGACTCCTCCCCATTAACCATATTTAGTTATCTGGCTTATCGGGATGAACCGGATACGCTTCCGCTGCTGGAGTATTGTTGGCAGCAGGGAGATACGGTACTGGTACCGCGTATTGATCTTCATCATAAAGGTATTTTCCATCTGCATCGTATTGATTCGATTACCGATGTACAGCCAGGTGCCTATGGCATTCCGGAACCGAGTGAAGGATTACCTGCTTTTCCGCAGGAACAATGGCAGGAGATTGATCTGGTTATTGTTCCTGGGCTGGGATATGACTTACAGGGCAGCCGGATCGGTTATGGTGGCGGATACTATGATCGTTTTATGCACAAGTTAACAGTATCGTCCAAACAGCGTCCATTATTGGGGGCTTTTGCTTTTGAAACGCAGATCATGCCATCTATTCCAATGGAGTCGCATGATTTTCGGATTGATATTTTATTTACCGCTTCGGGATATCGGTATACGAAGCAGCAGGTTTAGGGAGAGTTGGGATACAATGAGCCATCGGGAAAATGAAGAATATGAAGGATTACCGGTATCTTCGGGCAAGCTGACCCATTTCAATGAGCAGGGTCGGGCGCGCATGGTCGATATTTCCGGCAAGGAAAGTTCGGTAAGAAAAGCGGTTGCTTCTACTCGTGTTATCATGAAGCCGGATACACTGGCAGCTATCAAAGCGGGCCAGATTGGCAAGGGAGATGTACTGGCTGTTGCGCAGGTGGCAGGTATTCAGGCTGCCAAGCGTACATCGGACTGGATTCCAATGTGTCATCCGCTGCCGCTCACCGGTATTAATGTTACCTTTGAGGATAATGGCCGGGATGAGCTGCATATCGAGGTAGAGGTGAAGACCGAAGGCAAAACCGGTGTGGAAATGGAAGCACTCACAGCCGCTTCGGCAGTCGCTCTGACCGTCTACGATATGTGCAAGGCGCTGCAAAAAGATATGATTATCGGTCCAACACTGCTGCTCTCCAAAAGCGGAGGCAAAAGTGGAGACTATACGATAGATTCATAGATATCCTGTACAGATCAGTAAAATACAGAATATGGATTGGCATAGAGATAGGGAGGGTGAGCGTATGGTTTGGAGAACGGCTATTCTCACAGCCAGCGATAAAGGAGCACGTGGAGAGCGTGAAGATACAAGCGCACAGGTCATCCGTGAACTGGTAGAGGAAGAACTGGGCGGCAAGATTGTAGAATATCGTGTGGTACCGGATGAACCGGATGAGATTATTGCTGCATTAATTGAAATGACAGAATATTTTAATGCCGATCTAATTCTGACAACAGGTGGAACAGAGCTGGCCCAGCGTGATGTGACGCCGGAAGCAACGCGCCGTGTGATTCAACGTGAAGTACCCGGAATGGCAGAAGCCATGCGCGCTACCGTAATGCAGAAAAACCGTTCAGCCATGTTGTTTCGCGGGATCTGCGGAATTCGTGAGCGCAGCCTGATCGTTAATTTGCCGGGCTCTCCCAAAGGCGTGCATGAGCATCTGGCAGCTATTATGGACCAGCTGCCGGAAGCGCTGCTGATGATTACCGGACAATACAGTCCGAATGATGAGCGATAAACGGATGTATATTTCACAGCAAAGCTAATTGTGAAAATATAGAAGTTATGGAACTCCTACAGGACTATCGCAATTTTTCGTCATGAGAAATTGTGCTTTTTGTCGTGGTAATGTAATCCAATAATGAATTGAAATGCGTAGCTATGCTATGATAGGAGAACAACAGGCCTGTTCCCGTTGGAGAATGAAGGAGGAGTTCCACATGTTTAGTTCAATTGGTCCTACCGGTTTTATTTTGTTAATCATTCTTGCGCTGATTTTATTTGGCCCCAACAAGCTGCCCGAACTGGGTCGTGCTGTAGGCCGGACGTTCCGTGAATTCAAGGAAGGTACACGCGATATGATGAAGGATGAAGACAAGACGACCAAAGTTCATGCCGATTCGATCCAGAGTGCCGAAGTGGTACCGGAAGTACGCACGGAAGAGAAACGTTAATCTACGCAGTTAAAGCCACATCCTGGCTGAATATAGACGGAGCTGTAAGCCGCTCACCTCTGGACGGAGAATGAGAATCGCTGTATCGGCCATGTTCCGAATCCCTTCCTCAGTGGAAGGGATTTTCTTTTCCAAGTCAATCCGTCTGGATGATCGGTCCGTGGTTGACTGGAGATATGGCATTGAATGGAGGAACCCTATTGTTTAATTCCGAAAAAGATATGTCCCTCGTTGATCATCTTACCGAACTCAGGCGGCGGTTGATTATTGTAATTGCCGTGCTGTTTTTTGGTCTGATTGCCGGCCTGCTCGTGGCCCAGCCTGTCTACCAGTACCTGGTTGCTGCAGAGACTGCCCGTCAGCTGGTATTCCATGTATTCTCGTTCTGGGATGGAATCGGACTGTATATGAAGATCGCTATGGTCGTTGCTATTGCACTGACACTGCCCTGTGCAGTTTATCAATTATGGGCATTTGTCAGTCCGGGGCTGCTGCCGCATGAACGAAGGGCAGCGCGCAAGTATATTCCGTTTGTATTTGTTATGTTTCTGCTGGGTGTGCTGTTTGCCTATTATATAATTTTTCCGATGGCTCTTGCGTTTACCTCTCAGGTGACACGCAGTATGGGACTGGAAGAAACGTATGGTGTAGTGCAGTACTTTACCTTTATGTCGAACATTGTATTTCCTGTAGCGGGATTGTTCGAACTGCCGATTATCGTCATGTTCCTGACAACGATCCGGATTCTGACACCGGCATTACTCTCCAAAATACGCAAGCTGGCTTATTTTGTATTGGTATTTGTAGCGGTTGTTATTACGCCACCAGACTTTATCTCGGATACATTGGTCGCTATTCCATTACTGATATTGTATGAACTAAGCGTCATTTTGGCCAAAGTCGTCTATCGCAGACAGCAGCGCAGAGATGCCGAGCGACTGCTGGAAGAAATCTAATTATAATGACAAGTATTCTGTAAAAAGGGAAGCCTTCCCATCAGGCGAACCGACTCTGCAGAATACTTTTTTTATTTCCAGAAAAAACACTATCTTTTTTGGCGGCAGCAGATTATAAATAGTAAATACGGGTCAAATGCAACTGTCGAAAAAACAAAAATATTGTTGAAAACAGTACAGAAATACCGTTCATTACAGATAATAAAGGGGTTAGACGGTTGAAGAAAATTGTATTTCTGATTATCACGTTTTTACTGATTTTTATCCTTCCGCTGCTGGGAAGTCTGGCAAAATGGGGCGGGCTGCCACCTGGATATGGTACCTTCCCCGTGCAGGAAGCCGTTCAGGATCCGGGTTTTAACGCCTTGTATTTTGCACTGGCTTGTATAGTGGCATTGTTTATTATGGTGTTTTACCTGTTTCCGCGCATATTCGGGTTTCGCAAGACTCTGGTCGCAGCCGAAGTTCAACGTTCCGAAGTGCGGTTTCCTTTCTGGTTCTGGGCCGCGCTGCCGGTTCTGGTAATTTGCTGGTTTATTATGTGGGCGCGCCTGTCGGTGCTTAGTCTGCTTGAGCCTTACACCTTTGTACCGTTATGGTGGTCTTTTATATGCATTCTTGATGGAATCGTATACAAGCGCAACCATGGAGTATCCCTGCTGTCCAAAAAGCCGCAAATTATGCAGCTGCTGGCAGTTGTGTCCTGCTTCAGCTGGTTCGCTTTTGAATATCTGAATTTCTTTGTTATGGAAAATTGGTATTATCCCAATAAAGAGATTTTCTCGGACTTTGGCAATATTTTCTGGTTCTCGCTCTCCTATACAACGGTGCTACCGGCAATTATTGAATGGTATCTGCTGATGCTGACTATTCCGGCACTGCGTGATCGTTACAGTAACGGACCGAAGCTTCACCTGAACAAGCCGACACTGATTGTGATGTATATTCTGGGGCTTGGTCTTGCACTGGCCATGGGTTATTTCCCGTTTGAATTATTTTGGGTATTGTGGGTCGCGCTGGTTCCTATGCTGTCTGCAGCCATGGGACTGATTCGGATGTGGACGCCATTTACTCCGATTCGCCAGGGCAACTGGTCCCCAATGCTGCTGATCGGATTGGCTACAGTCTGTAACGGATTTTTTTGGGAGCTGTGGAACTTTGGTAGTGAATGGTTCAATGAGGGCATTCCGCTCAATCCGAATTACTGGAAGTATTCCGTCCCTTATCTGGATAAATTCCATATCTTTTCCCAGATGCCGCTTCTCGGTTATTTTGGTTATTTGTTCTTTGGTGTGAATTGTTGGGTGATCTGGTTAACGGCAGCATATGTGTTCAAATTTAATCCTGATTTTGATTTGGTACAGAGACGGGATAAAGCGAGGGAAATCTAATGAATTGGAAAGATCAAAAATACACAGTGATAGAAGAGATTGCAGACCATGGCAGCAAGGCAATCTATCGGTGCATCGACAATCTTTCCGGCGAACCTGTTATTGCCAAAGTACTCGGCGCGAGATCATCGACGTACGAAGCAATTATGCGTATCAAAAAGGAGTATCAGCTGTTATCGGAGCTGAGTCCTGTTATTCCGGGCATCGTCCGACCGATTCAACTGGAAGAGCGTGGTGGCTACTTTGTGCTATCCATGGAAGACATTAACGGCGAGTCGCTCAAAAGTATTCTTCGGCAGCAGCGTCTGGATGTTCAGACAGTACTGCGACTGGCGATCAAGCTCGTGGATATGATCGGTGCCATTCATGAATGCGAAATTATCCACAAAGATATCAAACCTGCCAATCTGATCTGGAATCGGGAGACCGATCAGCTGCAGCTGATTGATTTTGATCTATCCACCCGCTGGAGTAACGAAAAGTCGGATCAGGCAGTTACTGGTATCATGGAAGGCAGCCTGCCTTATATTTCCCCTGAGCAGACGGGCCGAATCAATCGTCATATTGATTATCGTTCTGACTTTTACTCACTTGGAGTCGTACTATATGAGATGCTCACAGGCACTCATCCGTATCCTTCCGATTCGGTTATGGATCAGATCTACTCCATTATTGCCAAAAAGCCGGTCTCTCCGGCACAGCAGAGCGAGGGACGCGTTCCGCAAGTACTGTCCAATATCGTAATGAAACTGCTGGAAAAGTCTCCCGAAGACCGCTATCGCAGCGCCTATGGCATTCGTTCCGATTTGAAAAAGTGCCTTTCCTCTGCGTCACGTACCGATTTTGAGATCGGTCTGGAAGATCGTAGTACGATTTTTCATATGCCGCAGAAATTATATGGCCGTGAAGAAGAATTAAATGTGCTGCAGTCAGCTTTTGTCCAGAGCATGGAAGATCGCCTTCAGCTGGCTCTGGTAGCAGGTGAAGCCGGTAGCGGCAAAACTGCGCTGGTCAATGAACTGCAGACGATTGTGTCTTATGAAAAAGGATATTTTGTGCAGGGTAAATTTGAACAATACAACAAGAATGTTCCGTATAGTGCAATCATGGATGCTTTTCGAACTTTGCTGGCAGAATGGCTGAATGGACCTGCAGATGAAATGGCCGATGTGCAGTACGCACTGAAGAGTCATTTGGGTGCGAATGCCGGTCTGATGACTCGCTGGTTGCCAGAACTGGAGCAGTTAATCGGTGTGCAGCCGAAGCCTGAGCCGCTGCTGCCTGTAGAAGAGAATAACCGTTTTTTCCTGTCTTTTGTCCGACTACTGGAAAGTCTGATTGGTCAACAGCGTCCGCTCGTTCTGTTTCTGGATGATCTGCAGTGGGCAGATTTATCCAGTATCCAGCTGATGTCGCGACTGCTGGAAAATAAAAATCTCAAGCGTATTTTTATTATTGGGTCTTATCGCTACGATGAGATTGGCGCCGGGCATCCATTGTCCGAAGCAATGGAGCGGCTGAATGAACAGCATTTTATTCACCAGCTGCATATCCAGCCACTGTCTGCAGTCCACACCCGCCAGCTTATTGAAGATACCATGGGAATGAGCGCAGAGCAGCTGGACTGGCTGACTCCGGTGATTCATCGGCAGACAGGAGGCAATCCCTTCTTTACCCGTGAAATACTCAAAGACTTGTACAAACAACGCGCGCTTTATTTTGATCAGACAGCAGGAGCCTGGCTGTATGAAGAACCGGTCATTCTGGAACGCACGGCCAGTGAAGACTTGATTGAATATCTGATGGAAAAAATGAAAACACTGCCTGCAGGTGTACGGTTGATTCTCAGTATAGCAGCACTAATCGGTCGCACATTTGATTGGCAGGTACTGCGAATGATTGGTCATTCGGAAAAGGACATGCTGATGCCTGCTCTGCTGCGTGCTATACAGGAAGAGATCCTGTTACCACTGCATACCAGTACTTCCTTTATTCATGAAGTGGCGATTCCAGCAGAAGAGCTGGATCGTATACAGGTTCAATTTACTTTTCAGCATGACAAGCTGCAGCAGGCCCTGTATCAGATGATCGATCCTAAGCTTCGCCAGCAGCTGCATCTCCAGCTCGGTTGGCTGCTGCTCAGTCAGTGGCCGGAAGACCGGATTCATGAGCATATCATGGAGATTACCGGACATCTCAACAAAGGTATTGTGCTGGTCACTCGCCATTCGGAAAAGGAACGACTGATTCATTTGAATCTGCAGGCCGCCCGTCGTGCCAAAGAAGCATTCGGTTATGAGACGGCACGCCGTTTTCTGCAGGTAGCGATTAGCCTGATTACCGAAGAACACTGGCAGCACCAATATGAACGGACATGGGATATTTATCTGTTGTACAGCGAATGCTCCTATCTGATTCATCAACCAGATTCGGCAGATCGTGCTTGCAATGTTCTGCTGCATCATGCCAGAACCGGAATGGAGCAAGCTACCATATATGAGATGCAGTCCAATCACTACATGTATCTCGGGCTGATGGGTCGTGCGATTGAAGCGGGCAAAGCCGGTTTGGACAGTCTTGATTTTACTGTTCCGCGTCGTCTCAATATGGCTGTGGTTGCCAAAGAACTGGTGACCGTCAAGCTGCAGCTGCGTGGCAAGAAGCCGGAGCAGCTGCTGGAAGACCGGGAAATGACAGATCAACGGATCAAGCTGATTATGAGACTGCTGGTGAGCTTTATTCCGCCAGCCTTTATTTCAGGAGAACAGACCCTGTTCGGCTGGGCTGTACTCAAAAAAACGCAGCTATCGATCCGCCACGGCAATGCCCCGGAGTCGGCAGGCGCCTATATCGGCTATGCCATGCTGTTGTCCGGCATGGGTGATCTCAAAGGGGCCGAGGCGTACGGACGACTCGCAGTAAGCCTGAATGAAAAGTTCGCTGACCTGCAGTGGCGCAGTCTGGTGCATGTGCTGTACAGTCTTTTTTGCTACAGTTGGAGTCATGATTGGGAGACGCTGGAAGAACAGTATCGCAGGACCGTAGAGTATAGCTTGCTATCCGGAGATATGCTGTATCTGGCACATGCCTGCTATTATCGCAATCAGTGGAATCCTTCACTGGAGATCGAGACGTATCTGCAAGAGAGCGGGACGATGCTCGAAATGATCGAGAATACCAAATACCGTCCGGCACTCGCTACAGCCAGACTGAATCGTCAAAAATTCCGGGTGTTGTCCGGAGAGATTACTTTTGGAACCGTCATGGATGACGAGGAGTTCAGCGAACAGGACTATCTGGATGAACTGGGTAGCCTGAAGTATTATTCCGGCATCGGTATTTACTATATATGCAAGATTCAGCTTGCTTTTATGACGGATGAATCGGCGGAAGCATTGACTTATATCCAGCAGGCGGATCAGGTGATTAGTACACTGGCCGGTTCGACTTTTATGGAAGAGTACTCGTTTTATACGTTTATGGCGCTGGCTTCCTGTTATCCGGAGCTTGGTCGCAAAGAGCAGCGCAACGCCCGCATACGTATGAGCAAGCAGTATCGTAAAATGAAAAAATGGGCAGCTCATCATCCGCATAACTTTACCACACAGCAGTATCTTATGCAGGCGGAGTGGTTGCGGATTCACGGCAAATACAGTGAAGCGGAGAATTACTATTACCTGGCGCTGCAGGATAGCGAACAAGGTAACTTTACCCGCTACAAAGCGATTGCCAGCGAGCAGATCGCGCGATTTTATCTGGAGCGGGGACGTCCGGAACTGGGTGGTTACTATTTCAAACAGGCATCTTACTACTATTCGGTCTGGGGTGCACGGGGCAAAGTACAGCAGTTGCAGGAGAATTATCAGGATCTGATGGGTCATATCCAGTGGGTGCCGCTGAACGGTGACCAGACGATGAGTATATCCACCGAGAATATTGATATTCATCTACTGCTTCAGGCTTCCCAGGCGATCTCGCGTGAGATTGAACTGGATCAGCTGCTGCATAACATGATGAATATTGTGCTGGTGAATGCAGGAGCACAGCGAGGATGCATTATGATTAAGTCCGGTCCAAGCCTGTGGGCAGAAGGGGAATATAGCGATATTGACCACCAGATCAATATACGTATACATGAAGACCAACAGCGCAGAGCATTGCAATTCCCGTGGATGACAATGGACGAAGTAGCCCGCAGCCGCGAGACTCTGATGTATACTGATGCCAGCTCGGTGAATCGTCTGTCGGATATTCGCTACATGACAGAACAGCAGCCGCGTTCGGTACTCTGTATGCCGCTGCTGAATCAGGACAAGCTGATTGCTGTCATCTATCTGGAGAATAATCTGATTACCGGTGCATTTACCAGAGAGCGTCTTGGCATGATTAATCTGCTGTCACGAGATATGGTCTATGCGATTGAAAATGCCAGTTTGTACAGCAATCTGGAGCATCTGGTCAATCAGCGTACTCGTGAGCTCGCCGTCAAAAATGAACAGCTAAGTAAATACTTTAATATTGTCGACAAGAATGTGATTATCGTAAATACGGATTTGTACGGCAATGTGATGATGGCCAGTGAAGAATTCTGTCTGCTCACCGGTTACACCCAGGAAGAAGTCGCCAGTCGTCCGCACCGTTTTTTCCGGCCGATGGATCATCATGGCCGCTCGATCGCTCCCTTTGTAATCGACAAGGAAGAGACGTGGAACGGGGAACTGATTTACTTCCGCAAAGATCAGAATATGCTCTGGCTTAATATGACCGTTGAACCGGCATGGGAGGAAGATCATCTGCAGGGATATATGTTCATTGGACACAATATTACAGACAAAAAGCAGATCGAGCGCATCTCCATTACAGATGAACTGACAGGACTCTATAACCGTCGCTATTTCAATGAGCGTATTTTGTACAAACTGGAGAATGCGGTGTTGCAGCAGTCCAGTCTGACCTTTATGCTGCTGGATATTGACCATTACAAGAAATACAATGACCGGTATGGTCATTATGAAGGCGATAATGTGCTGCGCCGAATCGGTGCCACTCTGCTGGAAGAGACGAGAAAAGCAGGCGCAGTTGCGTTCCGTCTTGGCGGAGAAGAGTTCGCGATTCTGTCTATCGGCATGGGCAAAGAACGTACGGCAGATATTGCAGAGAACATTCGGCAGAGTATCGAAGATCTGCATATTCCACACGATCAGAATGATGCAGCTCCATATGTGACTGTCTCGGTAGGAGTTGGATTTGTCGAGCAGGTCAATCACCATTTGACTGAGGAAGCGATCTACAGACTGGCAGATGCCGCACTTTATCGCTCCAAGGCCAGTAACCGTAATTGTGTGACCATCCACACGCTAACAGATGTTCATGACTAATCCCCCTACGCAATAATGTACTACAGCCAGAGAAACAGCCTCTCCCAACCGGAAAAAAGCATCTGGAATGCCGGTTGAGGGGAGGTTGTTTTTTTGTTTTGGAATGGAAACTACAGGATTTTATAGAAAGGGACTTGAAATCATCGCTCAAGTTGAGTATCATAAAGTTGGCTGTTAGCACTAGACGTGGTCGAGTGCTAACACATGGGTAGACTGCTACCTGCAAGATGATTCCATTTAAACTTTAAGGAGGCTATTTTTCATGATCAAACCTTTAGGTGAACGTGTATTGGTAGAAGCGAGCCAACAAGAGGAGACGACTTCATTCGGAATCGTGCTTCCAGACTCTGCCAAGGAAAAGCCGCAGGAAGGCACTATTATCGCTGTAGGCAGCGGACTGCTGAAAGATGGAGTTCGTGTTCCTTTGGAAGTTAAAGAAGGCGACCGTGTTCTGTTCTCCAAATATGCCGGTACAGAAATCAAATATGAAGGCAAAGAATATTTGATTATGAAAGAAAGCGATATTCACGCGATTCTGGGTTAATCTTCGGATATCCGGGAAATTTACTTAGCTTCATCCACAGAGGGTGCATCATCGGCGCCAGGCGCTGGATGGGCACTGCATTCCAATACATTTATGATTTTTGCCAAGCAAAATCTTAACCTTATATGAATTCCTATAATACTGAGGAGGTACTTTTCAAATGGCTAAAGATATCAAATTCAGTGAAGACGCTCGCCGCGCAATGCTTCGTGGTGTAGACGCTCTGGCAGACGCAGTAAAAGTAACACTTGGACCAAAAGGACGTAACGTTGTACTGGAGAAAAAATTCGGCAGCCCGCTGATCACCAACGATGGTGTAACAATCGCCAAAGAAATCGAACTGGAAGATGCATTCGAGAACATGGGTGCACAGCTGGTTAAAGAAGTAGCTACCAAAACCAACGATGTTGCCGGTGACGGTACAACAACTGCAACTGTTCTGGCTCAAGCCATGATCCGTGAAGGTCTGAAAAACGTAACTGCAGGCGCTAACCCTATGGTTATCCGCAAAGGTATCGACAAAGCGGTTCGTGCAGCGGTTGAAGAACTGCAAAGCATCTCCCGTCATGTTGAAGACAAACAATCCATCGCACAGGTTGCAGCAATCTCCGCAGCTGACGATGAAGTAGGTCAACTGATCGCAGAAGCTATGGAAAAAGTAGGCAACGACGGTGTTATCACTGTTGAAGAATCCCGTGGATTCGCAACTGAACTGGAAGTTGTAGAAGGTATGCAGTTCGACCGCGGTTACATCTCTCCATACATGATCACAGATACAGATAAAATGGAAGCTGTCCTGGACAACCCATACATTCTGATCACTGACAAGAAAATCAGCAGCACTCAGGAAATCCTGCCACTGCTGGAGAAAGTTGTACAACAAAGCAAACCACTGGTACTGATCGCTGAAGATATCGAAGGCGAAGCACTGGCTATGCTGGTTGTCAACAAACTGCGCGGTACATTCAATGCAGTAGCTGTTAAAGCTCCTGGATTCGGTGACCGTCGTAAAGCAATGCTGCAAGATATCGCTGCACTGACTGGTGGACAAGTAATCACAGAAGAACTGGGTCTGGATCTGAAATCCGCTTCTGTTGACCAACTGGGTACTGCACGTCAAGTACGCGTAACCAAAGAAAACACAATTGTAGTAGATGGCGCTGGTGCAAAAGAAGATATCGATGCACGTATCAGCCAAATCCGCTCGCAGCTGGAAGAAACAACTTCCGAGTTCGACAAAGAAAAACTGCAAGAGCGTCTGGCGAAACTGTCCGGCGGTGTAGCAGTAATCAAAGTCGGTGCTGCAACTGAAACCGAACTGAAAGAGCGCAAACTGCGCATCGAAGACGCCCTGAACGCAACTCGCGCTGCGGTTGAAGAAGGTATCGTATCCGGTGGTGGTACTGCACTCGTGAACGTATACAACGCTGTATCTGCAGTTAATGCAGAAGGCGACGAGAAAACAGGCGTTAACATCGTTCTGCGCGCTCTGGAAGAGCCAATCCGTACAATCGCAGCTAATGCTGGTCAAGAAGGATCGGTTATCGTTGAGCGTCTGAAAAAAGAAGAAGTAGGCATTGGTTACAACGCCGCTACTGGCGAATGGGTGAACATGTTCGAAGCAGGTATCGTTGACCCTGCCAAAGTAACTCGTTCCGCACTGCAGCACGCAGCATCCGTAGCAGCAATGTTCCTGACTACTGAAGCCGTTATCGCTGATAAACCAGAACCAGCATCCCCAGCAGGTCCAGACATGGGCGGCATGGGTGGAATGGGCGGCATGATGTAATAAGGCGCTTAGCCTTGCATTATGCGACTGGCCGAGCTGATCGTTATCGGTAAGATACAAGATTGGCCAAGCCACCATAGCTGTAAATAATAGAAAGCCGTTCCTTAATCATTCGATTGAGGGACGGCTTTTTTGTTAGACTGGTTTGATTATGAAGAACGTTAGAATACCAGTTATCCATTATAATGTAGCTGATGTGTCGTCGTTAGCCGGAATATTTGTTTTCCGTTATCGGATAATGATAAATCTCGATATCTTTCTCGTACGGAGAACAAAATGGATGGATACAGTCATTTTAAACTGTACCCATCCATTTATTAACTATTCTTAGTAATACAATTGGTGAAAATCTTTATTTACCGACTCTGTTGATCAATCAACCGCTCCAACTGCTGGGCCACATAATCGGCTCCACGGTTCAGATCCGATGGTGTCAGATCCAGCCATGCGCGGCGCTCGTCCATATCGAATGCATTGGCGAGGAATCCACCCAGTCCACGACCGCGGCGATCGACTTCGACCAGGATCTGCAGGCCATTGCTTGTAAGGGACATCATCAGTTCCAGCTCGGTAATCCGGCCGTGGAACCTTGCTCCCGGATAGAATTCGATCTCCTGTATATAAGGGACGCCAAACGGCGAACGGGAAGCATACTCTACCGTCGATGCCTTGAACTGGAAGCCCAGACGTTCTGCCGCCTCGAGTACTGTATCCATATACGGATGTGGTCGTACCACGATATAATCCTGATCGGTCGGGTCGACACTCATCTCGATATCCAATCCGGTATGCAGCCATACTTTCTGATTGCTCAGGGTCAGTGGAGTCTGGGATGGCAGTGTAAAGCCAAATGGAATCTCCAGCTTCTGACCGCTTTTGACCTGTGTTTTCTCAGATACACGATATTTGGCGATGGTATAATCTACATAATGCTTTTTGTCATCCTGTTCACGGATATACTGTGTCATGACTTCGATATAGATATTGCCAACGTCCTGATCGACGTTACCACCCTGTACATAGACAATTCCGCGAACTTCACTATTTGGATAATATTCGTTCTGATCGAGTACGGTATCGATTTTGGCTGCTCCAACACCTACGCGAGCGAGCATTTTGTTAAAGAATGACATAGACATTTCTCCTTTGAAAGTAAAATAGAGCCACATACCTGCGAGTATACGGACGAAGTGAATAGAATGCTGTAAGAATGGTTAGTCGTTGCACTTCTATGTAGCTTATGACATTATACGCAGACCTACTGGATCGGGTTTCTTATGTTTACTTATTATTTTAGGCTATATCACAAAGAAACATATGTTCCTCTCTGCTACAGATAACGATATAATAGAAGAGAATCAATCAACAGGAGGAATACACATCTATGTCACCCAAGCGAATAGGAGCTGTCGTCGGCGCACTGGTCGTTGTTGTAGCGATCTATCTATTTACCGGCAAAGTCGATC
>Ga0308161_1000225_pt1 | contig 122926 bp, 114 predicted proteins | sample PhyFR2_FD_201034 | JGI IMG/M metagenome (GOLD analysis project Ga0308161, IMG submission 201034) | Phyllosphere microbial communities from UC Gill Tract Community Farm, Albany, California, United States - DLSLF.R2 | ecosystem: Host-associated > Plants > Phyllosphere > Unclassified | place...
GGCAAACCTTACGCATTGCTGAGTTAGGTTTTTTAGGTGTAGTAGTATAAACACGTGTACATACACCACGACGTTGTGGACAAGCCTTCAACGCAGGAACTTTTGATTTTTCAATCAAAGTCGTACGACCCTTACGGATCAACTGATTTGTTGTTGCCATTTGGCAATTCTCCCGTTATTAAACAACCTTAAAAAAAGAAAAGAACCTCTTTTTAAGGGCACATAATTGTAAGCTAAGAAGTAAAAATGGTCAACATTGTAAGTGCTGACCATTTCTTGGGTTTGTTGTGTTTTGATGTCTAGAACATCACACCATAATTAGCTATGTTTTGTTGAAGCAGGTTCGACATCAATTGATTTCTGTTCAGTCGTGAGTTCTGTTTCGCTCTCGTCAAATGTCTCGTCTTGCTCTGCCTTCAACGCGGGTTGCTGTTCCGTATGTTCATGTTCAACCACGTGCTGTTCTGCAAGTTGTTGAATTCCTTCTTCTACTTTTTCATCCACTGGTGTTTTGGGCGCATCTGTATCTTTGGTCTGAATCGAAACATTGGTAATCACATCATTTTTTGAGGTCTCAGAAGTTAAGCTTTGCTTAGCCTCTTCCCCAGTTGCATTCAATAAACGCGGCGTCGCTTTTTTCAATAAAGCCTCCGCTTTATAGTAGGCATCTAATGGAGAAATATTTTCGTTCGGATGTTCATTTAAATAGAAACGTGCCGCACCAAAAATAGATTGTGATTTATGTCCGACATCTTCCAGCAATCGCCAGCTATAAAAACCACTTAAAGCAGCACCAGCCACAGGGGTTAATTTACCCACCACGGACACCTGAGGAACACGGTTTAACCATCCAAATTTAAACTGACCTTGTTCATCTACCAGCCATTTTTTGACTAAATCAAAATCATTATTTGATCCAAGCAATTGTTGGAACTGTTGCAGGTCATGCGTTTCCAGCATAGATTTCAAGGCTTTTAATGCAACCAGTAAGGTTTGTTTTTCAGCAACCAGACTCAAATCAATCTCTTTAAAGATGAAAGCAACAATCTCTTGATCATTCTCTTCTGACAAATCAAAGCCATGTGAACGTCCAGTCTGATAAATGGTTCGCAAGGTCAAGACAATCGATGCAGGAATATCAATAGCCGCACCCCAGACACCTGTTGCACCTGTCACAGCGCCCTGAACGGCTGCTAATAATTTATTTTGTTCAATAAGCGCCTGACTCAAACGTTGCGAACGACCTGTATCTTTGGTGAGTTCCATAATGTCCTTCACCCCTGCTTCTTCAAGGATTTTCTCCGTCAGGGAACTATTCGAACTAAACTCATTCAACCACTGGAATAAATAGTCAGATGCTTTTTCACCCAAATCAGGAGATACAAAAGACGCAATACTGTTCACGCGCGTGTAATGACGACCGAGGAACTGATGTGAAAGTTTCGGGAACTGCTGACGTAACATTTGTTGCGGACTTTCGTATTTTTCCACTTCAAATGGACTTTTAAAACGCGCTTTTCCTTCTATTGTATGAGATGAATTTGCAAGATCGGCCCCAGAGGTGATTGGCGCCACTTGCAGTTTTTGTAATTCTGAACTGAGCTTTTTAGCCACTCCAAAGGCTTGTGCAAATAAACCTGAAGATTGCTTGTTTTTAGATTTTGTCATCAAGTACCTCTGTTGTGTAATGTGTGCATTTCTAGGTAAATACTAGGTTGAATGCAGATTTATCTCAACTTTTATGTGTGTACTTTCATTACGTTTCGTCACCATAAGTGCAATATTTACGAATATTTACACAACTGGAAATAGGCATAAAATTTGCCATAAGAAATAAAAAACCTTTCTGCTATCATGGTGTCATTCACTCATAAGCCATTTTAATCGTTATTTTCTCCTGATTTGTATTCATAGCGAGATGCACAGGGCTTAAGTATTACCATAAAAGGGATCTGTAAATGAAACGTGTTGTAATCACTGGTATGGGCATTAACTCATGTATCGGTAACTCTTTAGAAGAGGTCACTCATTCTTTAAAAAATGGAATCTCAGGCACACGTTTAAACCCAACTTATGCAGAACTGAATTTCAAGAGCCATGTTAGCGCTGCAGCTGAACAAGATTTTGATGGCATTGATCGTAAACTAAAACGCTTTATGGGCGTTTGTGCGATGTATGCATACAATGCAGCTGTTGCAGCCGTTGAACACGCTGGACTGAAACAAGAAGATTTGGCAAACAATCCACGTTACGGTATTGCTGGCGGTTCAGGTGGTAACTCAACTGCATCTGTTGCAGAAATGATCAAACTGTTAGAAGAAAAAGGTGCGCGTAAAATCGGTCCTTTCTTCGTGCCGCGTAACATGTCAAACACCATTACTGCAAACGTAGGTGTTGCATTTAAACTACAAGGTGTTGCGCACTCGATTACCAGTGCATGTGCAACCTCTGCCGATGCACTTGGTTATGCCTACAACCTGATTCAACTAGGTAAACAGGATTTAATGCTTGCTGGTGGTGGTGAAGAAGATCACTGGTCACAAAGCTTATTGTTTGATGCGATGGGTGCATTATGTTCAAAATATAATGACACACCAGAAACAGCATCTCGCCCATATTCAAAAGACCGTGACGGTTTCGTGATTGCTGGTGGCGGTGGTTTCGTTGTACTTGAATCACTTGAACATGCACAAGCGCGTGGCGCAAATATCCTTGCTGAAGTCATTGGCTATGCAGCAAATAGTGATGGTGCTGACATGGTTGCACCAAGTGGTGAAGGTGCAACACGTTGTATCATCATGGCATTGGATGAAGCAAAACAGCATGGCGTAGAGCAAATTGACTATGTCAACACACACGGTACTTCAACACCAGCAGGTGACGTAACCGAACTTAAAGCAATGGAACGTGCATTTGGTGAAGGTCAGGTTCCTCCACTCAGTTCAACCAAATCGATGACTGGTCACAGCTTAGGTGCTGCCGGCGTTCAGGAAGCGATTTATTCTGTATTGATGATGCAAAATGACTTTATTGCACCGAACATCAACGTGACTGAGCTTGATGAAGGCGCGCAAGGTTTCGATATTGTACTTGAAAAACGTGATACAAAACTGAATACTGTGATGAGTAACAGTTTTGGTTTTGGCGGTGTTAACGCCTGCCTTATTTTCAAGAAGTGGGATGCATAATCCTACTTAGTAGGATTATCGATGGATGCACCTTCTGATGCTTTCTTGTGGGTAAAAGCATTACATATTATTGCCGTGGTTTGCTGGTTCGCTGCATTGTTCTACTTACCACGCCTTTATGTCTACCATGCCATGAGCGAAGATGCCGTTAGTCATCAACGCTTTGAAGTCATGGAACGTAAGTTATATCGCGGGATCATGTGGCCGTCTATGATTGCCACATTAATTACCGCCCACTTTCTGGTCGACTGGGGTGATGCAACCCGACATTATCATGAAGCCTTATGGTTTTATCTCAAGGTTGGTCTGGTCGGTCTTTTGGTGATTTATCACCTAGTGTGTGGTTATTACCGTAAAAAGCTCATTGGCAATGCCCACTACAAATCACATAAGTTCTGGCGCTTCTTTAATGAAATGCCAACCCTGATCTTATTCGCGGTGGTTATTCTCGTTGTCGTAAAACCTCAGTTCTAACTGAGGTTTTTTTATTCTAGAATAAATACCATCATTTTGTTCACACTTGAATGTCAGATGATCAAAGCACTTCAACGGCCTATACAACAATTAAAAAACCGGTTCATTGCCAACTTAATCGTTTATCTCAAAATGAATCAGTTCAACTATCGCGGCTTAACCTCTGGCGAGATTGAAATTGCACGCCCAGTCTTTGGCGACCTAATTAATTATGCGCAGGTCAAGATTTTCAATATCCCCTATTTACCGTGGCAACCCGTAAATATTTTTATGGCACCGAATGGCAACTTATTTGTGCATCAAAAATATTTTAGTGCTGATTATTCAAAGTGCTCTCTTCCCTTACAAGGGATTTTTATCCATGAGCTGGCCCATATTTTACAGTTTCAGCAACGCACCAATGTGATTATCAAAGGTGCAATTCTTCAATTGGCTTATTATCTCAGTTTCAAGCACTACGATCCTTATCAATATCAATTCAAACCCAATAAAGCCTTCTCCAGCTACAACATCGAACAGCAAGGAGATATTGCACGCGATATTTTTTTCAAGAAAATTCCCAATATTATTCTGAGAAAATAAAAAAGCCCTGTCATTCATATACAGGGCTTTTTAAGTTAGACCATCGCAATTGGTATTATGCAGCTGTGCCTTTGCGAGTTTCATTCGTAGGTTCATGATCGACATCCATATCAGTTGTAAAATCTACACGCATTGCATCCTTAACAATGGTACCCATACGTCCAACACTAATCGCTAAACCTAATGCGATGATTGGCAATAAAATTGTTGAAGTCATAATCTCTCACCTCACTTCATTCAAAGAGAATCTAATTTTTAAGCTTGTGGCTCTTGCTCACGGAACATGACTGTACCAATACGACCAACAACGACAGCTAAACCAAACGCAACAACTGGAAATAATAAAACTGACATATCCACCACCTCTTGATTTGAGTGTTGTAATACACCTGAGTGATCTCAAAATGTATAACCCTTCACATTAATCAGGATCATAGCAGTGCACAAATGTACACTCAAGTGTAGCAAAGATATTCCCGACAAACGGTATATAAAACACACAATAAAACATAAATAATTGAAATAAATATATTTTTAATTAAGTACAGTTGTTTTTATTTTTTCATAAATTTTTAACAGGTTTATTAAAGTCACTCTTTTTATTAGAAATTTTAGACGTTATTGGAACTGTCACTGAGACGTCATGTCCATGTGCGAAGCTGACATGAAAAAAACTTGATGTGGTTATATTCAATTTATTCACAATCATGCACCATAACTACCTAAACATTGAGAAATGTTGCTTTTTCATACAGAAAAACTCGTTATTTTTACGCAGAAAAATGTGCATTTAGTATATATTAGTAAACTTGTCATTTTTCTTTAAGATATAAAATGTTTGGCGCCATGATATACAATCGTTTTTAACAACTATACTTATATAAATCAAAAACTTGTGTATCAAAACTTGTTAAGACTTAGGATTAGGTTTGAATGAAAAATTTTAAAATTGCCCTTGCTCAGTTCTCTCCGCATATTGGCAATGTTGACTCAAATACTCAAAAGATGATTGAGCAAGCAAATTTAGCGAAACAACAACAGGCTGATTTGATCGTCTTTCCAGAACTTTCAACCATCGGTTATCCAGCGGAAGATTTAATCCTTCGCCCAAATCTTCAAAAACGCACTCAAAAAGCTTTTGCTCAATTAAGTGAAGTAAAAGACATCGTAATGGTATTTGGTTTCGTGCACCAAACCGAAGACGGCCATCGTTATAATTCTGCTGCGGTGATGAAAGATGGTCAGGTATTGGGTATTTACAACAAACACAACCTGCCAAATTACGGTGTGTTTGATGAAAAACGTTACTTTCAGGAAGGCCACCAGCACCTAGTTTTTGAATATTTGGGACACAAATTCGGTGTCTTGATTTGTGAAGATGTCTGGTCGCTCAACACGGTTAAGCAACTTAGCCAACTCAATGTTGAAACCGTACTGGTCTTGAATGCTTCTCCTTATGAAGTGGGTAAACCACAGCATCGTATTCAGACGCTGAATGAATTGGCGAAACAGCTACACCTGAATATTGTTTACGTTAACCAAGTTGGCGGACAAGATGACCTGATTTTTGATGGTTCTAGCTTTGTAAGCAACAATAATGGTCAACTTGCATTACAAGCGCCAAGTTTCCAAGAATCTGTTCATTTTGCTGAATATGATACTGAACAAAAACAGTTCAAAACTGCTGAAGCCATTCCAGCTTTGGAAACCTTTGCTGAAATTTATCAAGCATTAGTTATGGCAACCCGTGACTACGTGCAACGCTCAGGCTTCCCTGGTGTTATCCTCGGATTGTCTGGCGGTATCGATTCAGCATTAACAATGGCGATTGCTGTTGATGCAATTGGTGCGGATAAAGTACAAGCCGTCATGATGCCGTATACCTACACCTCACAAATGAGCGTAGAAGATGCGACTGAACAAGCACGTCGTATGGGCGTGACTTTCGGTATTGCCGAGATTCATCCAATCGTGAATAGCTTCATGCAAACACTGTTCCCGTTCTTTGGCAACTCACCTGCCGATGCAACAGAGGAAAACCTGCAAGCACGTACTCGTGGCACCCTACTCATGGGCTTATCAAACAAGTTTGGTAATCTTGTGCTTTCTACAGGGAACAAATCTGAAATTTCGGTAGGTTATTGCACCCTTTACGGTGATATGGTTGGTGGCTTCTCTGTACTTAAAGATGTCTATAAAACTATCGTATTCGAATTGGCTAAATACCGTAATACACTGGAAGAAACGCCAGTTATTCCTGAACGTGTAATTACCCGCCCGCCATCAGCAGAACTTCGTCCAGATCAAAAAGATCAGGATTCATTACCTGCTTATGATGTACTTGATGCTATCTTGTATGCTTATATAGAAGAAGACCTCAGCCAGGCCGATATCATTGCCAAAGGTTATGAAAGCGATGTTGTCGAGAAAGTAATACGTCTGGTTGATCGCAATGAATACAAGCGTCGTCAGGGCGCGATTGGGCCACGTATCAGTTCGCGTGCTTTCAGTCGTGAACGACGCTACCCGATCGTCAACGGATGGACCGCGAATGACTGAAAAAATTGTTTCTGAAAAGTCACAATTACTTGCTCAAGCACTTTTGCTTGAGCAAGTTAAGTTTTATAAAAACCAACTTACAACACAACTTTCTGCTGATTTCTTTCAGCAATTTATTCAGCTCTTTCTACAACACGCACCCAACATACAACTCAAAGAAGTGGTTGAATTAGCGCAAATTCAGGCCGTTGTGAAACGCTATGCCTTTGAAATGCAGCTTGGTGCTGGTTTACTGGAGTTTATTGGAGAAATTGCGCAAAGACTGCATGTCTTTTCCCTACAATCATCAGCGCAATTACAAGATGTATTTTCAGACCACCAATTTGAAATGTGGCTCTCCAAATTTCTGGAACTTGAAAATATCCGCCATTATTTAAATCAGTTCTTAAAAGAAAGCCCCTCTATTCAGCAATTGTGCCAATACATTGCAACGACGACCTTACAAAACAAGTTACCTAAATTATTTACCCAATCAGATGAAGAAAGAATTTCCGAAAGTAAATATGAGTGGCAACAAAAACTAAAAAGCTTTTCTCATCGTCAGCAGCAACGTATTGAACAGAAAATCGAAGAAAGTATTGCCCGATTTATTCAAGAGCAACTGGCTGATCTCAGCCTGCTTTCCAATGATGATCTAGAAAGTCTGGCGCGTAATGTCTGGGATGATAATAAAGCAAAACCTTTATCGGAATATACCAAACAGGTGACCCCACTGGATGTGGAAGAGTTCTTTGTCATGATCTATGAATACTGGAAAGAATTACGCCAGTCTTCTTTCATACAGGATTTAATCCTCTATGGTGTCAAAGTCTTTTATGATTTCTATAAAGATGAAAGTCTTGCAGATGTCTTCGCTGCAATTGGTTTGGAAGAAGCAGACCTGTTGAATGAAGCGGTACGTTTTTATCCAAAAGTTGTGGTCGCGTTAGATGAACATGATGTACTCGAACCGATCATTACCCTCATCCTGAAACCGTTCTATGAAAGTTCCGAGACACTCGCGACGATCGAAAAACACCTATAAAAAATAAAGCCTGTAAATCAATTCAGTATTTACAGGCGTTTGCGCATCTCATTCATTATTTTACATCATACAGATAAAAAGAAACCACGCAGGAGCGTGGTTTTTAAAATGGTGGCTATGACGAGACTTGAACTTGTGACCCCCGCATTATGAGTGCGGTGCTCTAACCAACTGAGCTACATAGCCGTAAACTGTGTGCGCATTATCTAGTTTTACTTCCGATGGGTCAAGTCTATGATCTTGAAAATAGAAGATATATGCACGGTTTTTGCACAAAGACCTTATCAATTGTACGTTTTTTAATTCAATATCCATTCTGGTCGAAATTTCTGTGCAATCTTCCTGCTTGAACTTCCCATAACACAGCTTTTGAACTTAGTGCTTTTCCCTATACGACGTATAAGAACAGCCAATGCATGCCACGACAATCATCATAATGGCCAGAACCTGATAAATATTTAATGCTTCTCCTAAAATATACCACGCAGCCAAAGCACTAATCGCAGGTGAAGCACTGAGTAAAATCCCGAAAACATGTGCTGCCAGTCGCCTCATCGCCATGATATCCAGCAAGAAAGGAATCATGCTTGAGAACAAAGAAACAAATACACAAGTAAAGAAAACTTTATAGGAACTCACCACTACATCTAAATGCTGGACACCAACAGGGAGAGCAAATAAAGTCGCGACCAGCATCCCGACTGCCACAGAACTTCCACCAGATGAAGCCACCCGTCGACCATAAATAATATAAAAACCCCAACAGACAGCCGCACCTAGCGCAAAGCACATGCCTAGATAACTAAAATTCTGGTTAATTCCGCCAAATGGTAATATCACTATGCCTATAAGTGCACATCCTACCCACAGCAGATCCTGCTTGCGTTTGGACATCAACATCGCAACAGCCAAAGGCCCTAATACTTCAATTGAAATGGCGATACCAACCGACATATAGGAAAAAGCTTTATAAATTAATAGATTCATGCCACTAACGAGCATGCCGTAAATCAGCAAATCGCGCCAGTTGGTCTGCCGATACAACAATTGCCACGGCCTGAAAATAATAAACAGAAGAATAGCGGACAAGCCAAGACGAACCAGAGCGACAGTTTCTGCACCCAAAACAGGAAATAACGTTTTGGCTACGGCAGCCCCCACCTGTACAGATATCAAAGATAAAGAAGCAGCAAGAAAGGCCATGCCTTGCCTAGAATCCAGTCTCACCATGACCATACCCTGCGATGTAGAAATGCAATTTTAATTCACACATCCACGTTTAATTCTGCGATTTTATGCAAGAATATGAGTAAATTACTCTATATTTTTCTTAGGATGAGAGATTTAATCGTGTCAGATATTTCACTGGATCAGTTTGATTATGCAATTTTAAGGCAACTACAACACGACAATAAAATGTCACATCGAAAAATTGCCGAATTGGTGAATCTATCTCAAGCTTCAGTACAAAGGCGTATAGCCCGACTTGAAGAAGAACAGGTGATTGAAAAAAATTGTGCCGTACTTAATCCGAAAAAATTTGGCGAAAAGATTACTTCAATTATTGAAGTCCGTTTAGCAGAAGACCGCTCTATTGTGATGGATCGGGCCAAACAATATTTTGCCAATGTCGATGAGATTCAGCAGTGCTATTTCGTCAATGGTGGCGTTTCTTTTATTATCATTATGATTTCAGACACCTTATCTCACTTTGAAGCCTTGGTACGTAAGCACTTTGCAGATAATCAGGATGTCAGAACCTATCGGACGCTGATCGTTTTAGATCGGGTGAAAGTCGGATTAGAACTATCCATTTAAAAACACCAGATAAAAAGAGACCACGCAGGAGCGTGGTCTATAAAATGGTGGCTATGACGAGACTTGAACTTGTGACCCCCGCATTATGAGTGCGGTGCTCTAACCAACTGAGCTACATAGCCGAAAACTGTGGGCGCATTATCTTAACTTTCGCTACACACGTCAAGCACAATTTTCAAAAAATTTAAGAAGTGGGCCTATAAGCCGGGTTCTGTCGAGGACGATCATTCCTCTAGGCGTACAATCACTCATACGCTCAAGCGACCTACCCGAATCCAGCACGGGCCGTGCCTCAGGATTCCTATTTGGTCTTGCTTCAGGTGGGGTTTACCTTGCCGTGAACTGTTACCAGACACGCGGTGCGCTCTTACCGCACCCTTTCACCCTTACCTAATCCTACCTAGCCTCCCTTTATTAAAGGGAGGAACGGAGGGATTGGCGGTCTACTCTCTGCTGCACTTGCCGTCGGCTTTCGCCGCCCAGGCGTTACCTGGCACCTTGCCCTTTGAAGCCCGGACTTTCCTCCCCTGTTTCAGTCACGGAGACCTCCACAGCAGCGACCGTCCGGCCCACTTCGTGGCGCATCTTACCAAAGTTCGCTGTTAATTGCTCGCATTTTTTTGCGCAGTCAGTTTTTTATATTTCTCCATCAACTCATCATGAGATTCCACATGTTGAGGATCCAGAGGAATACAATCGACTGGGCAAAATAACTGACACTGTGGCTGATCATGATGTCCAATACACTCGGTACAGAGTGCTGGATTAATCTCATAAATCAGCTCACCCATATAAATGGCGTCATTGGGACAGACAGGTTCACAGACATCGCAGTTAATGCATTCATCTGTAATATATAAAGACACGTTACCAACCTTGTTGATGTTTACGTTCAAAGGCCTCGACCACAACGGCAGGCACAAATTTGTTTACATCACCTTTTAAACGGGCAATTTCTCTCACCAATGTCGATGAAATAAATGAATATTGCTCAGATGGAGTTAAAAATACCGATTCAAAATGAGGATCAAGCTGACGGTTCATATTGGCCAGTTGAAATTCATATTCAAAATCTGAAATTGCTCTTAAACCACGAAGTACTGCTGTCGCACGCTGTTCACGGAAGAAATTGACCAACAAACCATCAAAACCAACAAACTCAACATTGTTCAAATGACTGAGTGATGCTTTTGCCAATTCAACACGCTCTTCTAAACTAAATACCGGATTTTTATGATGACCAATCGCAATGGCAACTACAACTTCATCAAACATTTTTGATGCTCTTGCAACCAAATCAACATGTCCATTGGTTATTGGATCGAAAGTCCCCGGATAAATCACACGTGTTTTAGACATGCGGTGTACTCTAGTGAATGAGATAAGGTGCGTATTTTAACAAATCTTCAGCCTAAACGCGAAATTCCTAAACATTGGAAAAAGATTGCATTTTGCGGCACAATAGAAGCAATTGTGGAAGTTTGAATTATGGCGCAAGCAACAGTAGTGAAGAAACATAATGGTGGCACGATTGCTCAAAATAAAAGAGCGCGCCACGATTACTTTATCGAAGAAAAATTTGAAGCAGGCATGTCCCTCCAAGGTTGGGAAGTAAAGTCTCTACGTGCTGGACGTATGAGCTTGACGGAAAGTTATGTCATTTTTAAAAATGGTGAAGCCTTTTTATTTGGTTCACAAATTCAGCCGTTATTGTCTGCATCAACACATGTGGTTCCAGAAGCAACGCGTACCCGTAAGTTGCTCTTGTCTCGTCGTGAGCTGGAAAAACTATTAGGTGCGGTGAATCAAAAAGGTTATTCGTGCGTACCCTTGGCATGTTACTGGAAAGGTCATCTGGTCAAGCTTGAAATTGCACTGGTAAAAGGTAAGCAATTACATGACAAGCGTGCGACCGAAAAAGATCGTGACTGGCAACGTGATAAAGCACGTATATTGCACAAATAAAAAAAACCTCCAATCAATGGAGGTTTTTTATTTTAATATTGAACTTATACGTGTTTGAGTCTTAACTCTGCCAAATATTGGCCAAACTTGCGTGCTGTTTCCAGATCACCTTCGGGTGGTGTCACTTCAACACTGGCATTATCGGATTGCGTCATTAATCCTAAAAAACTCGACATGCGGTTAATATCGGATTGACCACGTCCAGTCGGCATAAACGGTAAACCCGCCCATAACATGCCATGCTGCATTGCAAATAAATTAATCTGCTGCAACACGGCCAGCTTATCGCCGCTGAGTCCACCGCCATTGGTAAAACCAGCAGCCAGTTTGCCTTGCCATGTACGTGCCAACCAGCGTTTAGATGAATCTTCCATAAACTGTTTCAAGGCAGAGGTGAGGCTTCCCATATAAGTTGGGCAGCCCATAACAATCACATCTGCCTGATCAAGCAAGTCCCATTGAGGTGCAGCCACAGACAACAGATGCACTTCTGCACCCGCCTGTTCTGCCCCTTGAGCAATGTATTGCGCAACTTTGGCTGTATGCCCATAAGGACTGTGATAAACCACACAAACTTTAACTTGGGGAGTAATTTGCTCAATAACAGACATGGGAAATTTAAAAACCAATGAATTAGATCAAGTTTAACATTTTTAAATGCGACAAGGCCAATCGACAATGCAATGGTGGCAATTTATTGCATAAATACAAAGCTTGCCATGCGACCGGTTTTCGCATCACGGCGATGAGAAAAATAATCTTCAGCTTGCTGATACGAGCATTGATCGCCACCAATAATAGTTTCCACGCCTAAACGCTTTAAAATAAAACGTGCAATAGCATAGAGATCAGCCTGATATTTACCCTCAGCCTGACCTGCAATAAATGCCGATTCTAGTTCAGGATATTTCTCACAGAAAGCCGCTTTGACTTCTGCTCCAACCTCAAAACAAGGCTGGCTAATAGCTGCCCCCAACCATGCCCAAGTTGGTTGGGATTTCATTTCAGCAACCGTATTTTCCACAATCCCTGCGGCTAATCCGCGCCAGCCTGCGTGTAGATTGGCAACTTCTGTACCTTCGGTATTTCCCAACACCACAGGAAGACAATCGGCAGTCATCATCATTAAGGCATGGCCTGCACGTTGTGTGACCAGACCATCGCCTTCAAGAGCAACGAATGGAACTTGTTCATTCACGGTATGACAAATGGTGCTGTGGGTTTGCGTCATCCATGTGATTTTATCCACACCGAATGCAGACAATTGGTTCAGCAAGATCATACGATGTTGCTGGACTCGCGGCGCATCATCATTGACATGCAAAGCCAAATTAAACCCAGACAGACTTTGATTCGGTGTCGCTACTGTTTCTGGATGTGCAATGCGGGTTTGCCCGACAAAAACACCTTTAGGCAGACCTTGTACAAATTCCATAAATATCTCCTGAGCTATATTTCCTACCCTCAACCTCTCCCTTGCGGAACTATAATCGTTCCTCATCTCCTAAAAGAAGAGGGAGCTTTAAGTACTGTAACGCATTAAATTCACGACAGTCTCCCTCCTTAAAGGAGGGAGACTTAGAGGGAGGTAGCGCTTCACTTAATAGGCTTCATTTTCACTGCGAAGCACTTCAACCAATTGAGTAAAGTCTTCTGGCCACGGCGCTTCAAACATCATTTCTTCGCCTGTACGCGGATGCACCAGCCCAAGTTTGGCTGCATGTAAGGCCTGACGCTTAAAGCTACGTAACATATCTGTTAATTTCGCTGAAGCACCTGCGGGGAAACGCACACGATTGACATATACTGGATCACCGACCAAACCATGCCCCAAATAGCTGAAATGAACACGGATCTGGTGGGTACGCCCTGTTTCAAGCTGTGCCTGTACACGAGTAAAGTCACGGAAGCGCTCTTTCACATTATAATGTGTCACGGCATCACGACCGCCCGGTAAGATCGCCATTTTGACACGATCCACTGGATGACGTTTGATCGGCTCATCAATGGTGCCACCCGCAATAATATTGCCATACGCAACTAGATCATAAACGCGATAAACCGTTTTCTTAGCCAATTGCTTGCTGAGAGAAAATTGCGCTTCCAGATTTTTAGCAACTACCAGTAAGCCACTGGTGTCTTTATCGATACGATGTACCAGACCAGCACGAGAAAGTTCGGCAAGTTTTGGCTCATGATAAAGCAGTGCATTTACCAAGGTACCTGTCGGATTCCCTGCACCTGGATGCACCACCATGCCCACTTCTTTATTAATCACGATAATATCGTCATCTTCATAGACAATATTTAAAGGAATATTTTCAGGCTGGCTTGAGGTTTGCGCTTCAAGTTCAACTTCAAGCGTGAGTAGCTCATTTCCTTCACAGCGGTACTTTGGCTTAACAATGTTACCATTTACCAACAGATGACCATCTTTCATCCATTGCTTGAGTTTTTCCCGCGAAAACTCGCTCCACACCAATGCGGCAACCTGATCAATACGTTGCCCTAAATAGTTTTCATCGAGTTGAATTTGCAACGATAAACGTGTTGCAGTTGAGTCAGAATTATGATTATCTGCATCGACAGAATCTTCGAGTAAGAAATCTGTTTCAGAGATGTTTGAATTGGAAGATTGTGCTGAAGTCATTTGATGATCGGTACAAAAATGGTTTAATAGCACCATTGTAGCTCATTGCCCAGAATAACAGAGGAGTTTTTATGTCGCTACCACGTTATAAAATTACGGTGCTTGCACTATCTTTAGGTGTAGCGTCTGCATTTGTGGGCTGTAGCAGCAATCCAAGTAAGAAAGAAGTGGTTGATAAAGGACCACAATCAAGTGAACAAGTTTATTTCGAAAAAGCGCAAAAATCACTTGAGCGCAATCAATATACCGATGCGGTTAAATCACTTGAAGCGTTAGATACCTACTATCCAACGGGTCAATATACTCAACAGGCACAGCTTGAGCTTCTCTACGCGAAATTCAAACAAAAAGATTATGAAGGTACGATTGCGCTTGCAGAGCGTTTTATTCGTTTAAATCCTCAACATCCAAATGTTGACTATGCTTACTACGTTCGTGGTGTAGCCAACATGGAAATGAATTACGACAGCTTGATTCGCTACACTTCACTCCAGCAATCACACCGTGATGTGAGCTATGTCAAAGTGGCTTATCAAAACTTTGTCGACCTGATCCGTCGTTTCCCAAGTAGCCAATATTCAGTTGATGCCGCACAGCGCATGAAATTTATTGGTCAGGAACTTGCTGAAAGTGAAATGAATGCAGCACGTTTCAATATTGAACGTAAAGCATGGTTGGCTGCGGCTGAACGCGCACAATGGGTGATTGAACATTATCCACAAACTCCGCAAACACCTGAAGCTTTAGCAACTTTGGCATATAGCTATCAAAAACTTGGTGATCAGGCGACTTCTCAACAATACGTTGAAATTCTAAAGCTGAACTATCCAAATTTAGTTAAATCAAATGGTGAAGTTAATTTACGTGCAGCACGTAAAGAAGGTAGCTGGGTCAATCGTGCGACTTTAGGTTTATTAGGACGTGAGTCTCAAACTGTAGAAGTCAAAGATGAAGCAAGTGGTGAATCTGAACAACGCAGTTTAACCAACCGCTTAAGTTTTGGTTTACTGGGCAAGCCAGCGACTGAACAATCCGCTGCGCCAGAACCTGTGGCCGCTCCAGAAGCACCAGCAAGTGCAGAAAAACCAAGCTGGAAAAATCGTTTAAGCTTTGGTCTATTAGATAAGCCAGAAGCAAAAACAACGGCTGAGGATGATGCTGCAAACTAATTTGCAATCATCTGATACACCAAACAGGCAAGTCTCCCTTGCCTGTTTTTTATTTTATGCAACAATGATTCCTGACATTTTTGCAGTGCAATAATGTTTTACTCCCTGTCTGAAATGGTTAAACGCACATGGCAATTCCACAGCATACGATTGATCAAATTTTAGATCGAACCGACATTGTCGATTTGATCGGTCAACGTGTGAAGTTAAAAAAGACGGGGCGTACCTACTCTGGCTGTTGTCCATTTCATCAGGAAAAATCGCCTTCTTTCCACGTCTATCGTGACAAGCAGTACTATCACTGCTTCGGCTGTCAGGCCAATGGTAATGCCATCCGCTTCCTGATGGATATCGACGGTCGTAACTTTGTTGATGTAATGAAAGAGCTGTCCAATAAGACAGGTGTCGACCTCCCCAAAGATAATCACGACAATAAAAAACTCTCTTATAAACGTAGTCCACAACAAGCCGCTACACCACAGCCAGTAAAACCAGCACCAGAAAATCCAGTCGCACCACCCGTAGTTGACGAATTTATCGATGGACATTTTGTCGATATGGATCGTGTAATGGATGATCCTTTTGCCCAGTTTGATCCATCATTCAACATGGATGAACAGGTACAGGAAGGTAATCTTTATGATCTGCTGGAGAATGTGGCACAGTTTTATGAACGCCAGTTACCAAATAGTCAAAAAGCTCAACACTATTTCAGACAACGTGGCCTCTCGGCACAAACCATTCAATTCTGGCGTTTAGGTTATGCACCAGAAGACTGGCAGCATCTTGAAAAAGCCTTTCCACAAGATATTGAAGGCTTAAAACAGCTCGGCCTGATTCGATCGAGCGACAGTGGTCGAGATTTTGACTTATTACGTGAACGGGTTATTTTCCCGATTCGCGATCATAAAGGTCGTGTGGTCGGTTTTGGTGGTCGTGCGCTTAATGACGAAATTAAACCCAAATACATTAACTCGCCTGACTCTGAAGTGTTCCATAAAAACCAGTTGCTTTACGGTCTATATGAAGGCCGTAAACTGAAAGCCAATGACTGGTTGATGGTGGAAGGCTATATGGACGTGATTGCCTTACAGCAATACGGTATCAATGGCGCCGTCGCAACACTTGGAACAGCGAGTAATGCGGATCACTTAACCACGTTATTTAAACAAAACTCTAGAATTACCATTGCCTTTGATGGGGATGCCGCAGGACAAAAGGCCGCGCGACGTACTTTGGAAATCGCACTGCCACTACTCAATGATGGTCGTGAATTAAAATTCTTTGTTTTGCCCAATGAGCATGATCCTGACTCGCTGATCCGCCGTGAAGGTCTGGAAAATTTCCAGAAACTACTACAACAAGCGCCCCTGTTATCCGACTTTGTATTTGCCCATTTAACTGGACAGCATGATGTCAGCACACCTGAAGGCAAGAGTCTGGTGATGGGTGAACTGCGTGAATTGACTGAATTATTGCCTAAACATGGTTCATTCCGTTATTTGTTGAGTCAATCTTTCCGTGAAAAGCTAGGGTTAGGAAAACGTTTTACCCCACAAGTCAGTCATGATGCCTCCTTATCTTTTAACATTCAGACCAAAGATGAAGATTTCGCAGTGGCGATTTTGATGCACCACCCCTTCTTGTACATTCATTTTGAAGAACTGCGTGCGGTGATTGATCAGGATGAACTATTAGCAAAAATTTTAGCTGTGTTAAATATCGTATTTGATGAATTGCCTGATGATCAGGAGCTGGCGACTTATTATGTGCTGGGTGCATGTAGTAGTTATAGTCATGAGCTGGCTGATATTATGCAACGCACCAATATTCAGTCATTAACTCAGGCGCCTGAAATTGCAGATAAACTTGCCAAAGAATACGCATTGGGATTACAAGAAAAATATCTGCGATTAAAACTTAAATCACCCATTTCTTTGATCGAATCTCGCAATTTACGTCAGCAATTGAATGAACTGACCAAACAGATTAGTTTGCGATTGCTATCTTAGCACCGCAAACTTACTGCCTCGGTTTACGTTCATGCTCGAATACGTCTTGTAAATGCTGCTGTAGCCATTCGAAATAATCAGGATTTTCTGCTTTAGCAGCTTCTCTTAGCAAGATTGAAGTCGGATGCATTAACTTTTGCGTTAAACGATGCGCGAACTCTTGTAACACCTGCTCTGCTGCATGACCATGCTGTAATGATTCCATCGCATGAGCCAGCTCTTTTTGGCTTACTTCTTCGCTATGCTGGCGATAGGCCTGAATCGTACCACTCGCCTCTTTGACTTTTTGCTGGGTCATCAATTGGGTTGCCAATTGATTAACCATAATCTCGGCTTCAACCGCAGCTTGACGACGTTGTGCCAGATTTTCATCAATCACACTTTGCAAATCATCAACGCCATACAAATACACGTTATCCAGTGATTCAACTTTCGGGTCAATATCACGTGGCACAGCCAGATCGACCATGAGCATCTGTTGATAGCGGCGTTTTTTCAATGCCGATTTGACGTCTGAATATTCAATCACTTGATGCAAACTACCTGTACAACTTGAAATGACGTCTGCTCGATGCAAATTCTGTGCAAGTTCCGTAAAAGGAATAATTTCAACATCGACCTGATGGGCAATTTCCTGTGCCAGAATATCTGCACGTTCACGGCTACGGTTACAGATCAGAATCTTCGCTACCCCCATTTCCGCAAGATGTTTAGCGACTAAACTATTCATTTCACCCGCAGCCACAACCATCACAGTCAATTTTTCTGGACGACTAAACACTTGCAAGGCCAACTGGGCAACCGCATAACCCATTGAAACTGCATGACTTCCGACAGAGGTTTCAGAACGAACCCGCTTGGCTGCATAAAAGGCATATTCAAAGACACTATTCAGCTCAGGTGAAACCGTTTCGGCATCTTTTGACAGCGCCAGAGCACTTTTCACCTGCCCTAAAATCTGTGGTTCGCCCAGCATCAACGAGTCTAAACCACTGGCAACACGCATCAAATGTGTAACAGCCTGAGCATTCTCGTAACGATAAACATGATGAATTAACTGTTTTACATCAATATTATTCACTTGGGCCAGCCAGTTCAGGACGCTATCCGCATCTTCTGTCATGGCATACACTTCGGTACGGTTGCAAGTCGACACCACCACGAGGTCATTCAAGGATGACTTCTGGTTTTGTTCAAGCAATAGCGCAGCTAATCGCTCTGCATTGAAAGCAATTTGTTCACGAAGTTCAACAGAAGCTGTTTGATGGTTGACACCCAATGCAAAGAAAGACATATCAGATCATCATTTCGCTAAATTTATGTTATTGTGCAACATCGGTGTCATAAAAAGCATTACTTTGGATCAATAAAAATTGCGTCAGCTATATCGCCGTACCCTTTTTAGCGGCAAGACGATTAGACGGTATTCTACCACAATCTTGTTGTTAGGTAGCATGAGCTCTTATGTCTCTGCACAAGCAATACACGACATGTATGCAGAGAACAGCTTTGAAAATGCTTTACAACAGAGCATGGTTGCTGAATTTTCTCTTGCTTATGATGATATTGCAACCGCTCTACATAACTATACTGTGCTTGCGATTCGTAGTAATTCAACCACAATCAAGCAGCGCGCCTTAGATGTTGCCTTAGAATATAATGACTTACAGTCTGCCTTAAACATCGCAACGCATTGGGTTGAGCAAGAACCTAAAGATGTACCCGCGCTATTTTATTTATCGCATATCGCACTCAAAACACATGAGTACGAACTTGCGGCAAAAACGCTGGATAAAATTTTATATATTGATCCAACGGCTGATCTGGAAGAAATTTTAGCCGGGATTGCCCCCGAACAGGCACAAGACCGAGATGTACTCTTAAATGCCCTCCGTGCTAGCGAAGAACGTAATAACCCTTCTATTCTGGCCTTGATTGCAGGTTTAGAAGCACAAGATGGCTTGTACGAGCAAGCGCTCAAAAATATTAATCGGGCCTTACGAAAACGCTCAAAAACCACCAGTTTCATTTTAATGAAAGCCAATCTGCTCATGGCTTTGCAAGATGATGAAGAAACACAAAAATGGTTTGCCAAGGCAAGTCGAAAAAATAAAAACAATATTGATATTCGTCTGGCAGAAGCACGCTATTACATTCAAATCAATCAGCAACAGCAAGCTTTAGACAAACTTGAAGATATTATTCAAGATCATCCCAAAGCAGAAGAAGCCCTGTTTATTGCAGGTTTGACCAGTATTGACTTGAAGCAATATGAAAAAGCCGAGCAATATCTGGTAGAGCTGCGTTCATCTGCCAAATATCAAAATGAAGCCTATTACTATCTGGCAATCAATGCTCAGCGTAAACAGCATTATGAGACAGCAAAGGCTTATTATCGTCTGGTGGATGGCAGCCTTTATATCGTTTCCCGACGTAATATGATTGCGATTTTTGAGAAACAGGATCAACTCAATGATGCCTTACGCTTCCTGACGCAGGAACGTGTTAATTATCCTCAACATGCCAGTTTCCTGTATCAGGCACAGGCCGATATTTTAAAGAAAATGGATAATAAAAAGGCTGCTTTGGCTTTGCTGGATGAAGCCATCAAGAATTTACCTGATGATCCTGAACTGATTTATGCCGAAGTGCTGTTACTTGATCCATATACAGATCGAGACAAACTCGACAAAACCTTGAAGCAATTGCTCATTATTGAACCTAATAGTCCAACCTATCTGAATGCGTATGCCTACACGCTGGCCTTGCAAAACCGTCGCCTAAAAGAAGCACGTAAATACGCAGAGCTGGCGCTGGACTTTGCACCTGAACAGGCATCAATCCTTGATACACTCGGCTATATCGCTTTCTTACAAAATGACTTTGATACTGCTGCCAAAGTTTTAGGTCAGGCTTATTCACTCAGTCAAAATGTGAATATTGGCGTTCGCTATGCCAAAGCATTGTATATGCAAGGTGCACTCACGCAATTTAGCGAGGTGTTACAGCAATTGAAACAAAAACATGCTAATGCCCCACAATTACAACAACTTGATAGCTTAATCTTACCCATCACTGTAAAAAAGAGTTAAATCCATGCGCGTGTTTTCAAAATTATGCTTTGCCGTGTGTAGCAGTAGCATTTTATTTTTAACGGGTTGCCAGAGTTTGAGCCAGCCGAATAAAGTGATGACTTCGCCACAAGTACAAGATGAAAATAATTTTAACCTGCAAGGCAAGATTGGTGTGCGTACACCACAACAGTCCGGCAGCGCATTTTTCACGTGGGTACAACAACAAGATCAATTTGATATTGAGTTGACAGGTATTCTCGGCGTGGGGAAAACCCAGATTGAAGGCAAACCAGGGCAAGTCACTTTAAATAGTGCTAAAACAGGCTTGATTACGGCAGCAACACCAGAAGAATTACTTGAAAAAGCAACTGGTTGGCAAGCACCGATTATGCATCTTGCTTACTGGATTCAAGCGAAACCAGCAACTCAGAATGCTCAAGTGAGTAAAGATGAGCAAAATCGTCTTAAACAGTTGATTGAAGATGGCTGGACAGTAGATTTTAGTTATAACGATGCTCAAACGCTTCCGAATAAGCTTTTGTTGAAGCAAGCACTTGCAGAAGGTAAAGAAAACCGTATTACAATGGTGATTCAAAACCGATAATTTTTTAGATTATTTTTTATGATTAGAGTGCCTTCCCCAGCCAAGTTGAATTTATTTCTGCACATCACAGGTCGTCGTGAAAATGGTTACCATGAATTACAGACCATTTTTCAGTTGATTGATTTATACGACTGGATGACTTTTGAACCACATGCAGAAAAAAATATTCAGATTGAAGGTCTGGCAGAAGTACAGATCGAACAAAATTTAATCTATCGCGCCGCACAGCTCTTACGTCCGCATGCAAAAAAACCATGTGGACTGAATATTCGGATTGAAAAAAATATTCCGATGGGTGCTGGGCTGGGTGGCGGTTCATCTAATGCTGCAACGACCCTGATTGTATTGAATCAGCTCTGGCAATGTGACTTAACTGAACAGCAACTTGCCGACTATGGCGTGCAACTGGGTGCAGATGTCCCGATCTTTGTTTTTGGTCGTAATGCATGGGCAGAAGGCATCGGTGAACATTTATCATTCATAGACTTAGCTCAAAAAAAATTCATAATCCTGAAACCTGACTGTTTTATCAGCACTCAACAGCTTTTTTCGCAAAAAACATTGACAAGAGACTCTAAGATCACTAAATTTTGCGCCTATCAGATAGAACCTTCTAATTTTGGAAATAACTTTGAACCTCTGGCTCGACAGTTATATCCCGAAGTAGATGAAGCAATGCAATATTTAGATCAGTTTGGTCTAGCAAAGCTTACAGGTACAGGTGCTTGTGTTTTTATTGAAGTAACCAGTGAAATGGATACAGCGCAAATTTTGAAAAACTCGCCTTGTAAATCTTACTTGGTCAACAGTTTAGCAGAGTCTCCGTTAAGACATTTCTTAGTTACACGTTAGGGGCGTCGCCAAGTGGTAAGGCACCGGGTTTTGATCTCGGCATCCGTTGGTTCGAATCCAGCCGCCCCTGCCAATTTTCACCTGTAGATGTATATGTAATAGGGGCGTCGCCAAGTGGTAAGGCACCGGGTTTTGATCTCGGCATCCGTTGGTTCGAATCCAGCCGCCCCTGCCATTACATATCATCAAATTTAGGGGCGTCGCCAAGTGGTAAGGCACCGGGTTTTGATCTCGGCATCCGTTGGTTCGAATCCAGCCGCCCCTGCCATATCTTTAGACAGACTTGTTTTGTATCGATATTTGCTCAAATATATTGACATTGTCATATAAAACGATTAAAGTTCTGCCGCATTAGGGGCGTCGCCAAGTGGTAAGGCACCGGGTTTTGATCTCGGCATCCGTTGGTTCGAATCCAGCCGCCCCTGCCATATAATAGATTGTTTCCAAATTACCCGTTGGAAAAATTAAAAATTTTTCCCTTGCGCTCGGTCGAAGCATAGCTTCGCTTAACCCTCGCTCAGGTGCTTCATGCCCAATCTTGTCGTTTTTAGTGGAAGTGCTCATCCACAGTTCGCCCAAAAAGTCGTAAGCCATTTACATATCCCACTCGGTGCTGCTTCTGTAAGCAAGTTCTCTGATGGGGAAATTTCAGTTGAAATTACTGAAAATGTTCGTGGTAAAGACGTTTTTATCGTTCAATCTACTTGTGCCCCTACCAATGATAACCTGATGGAAATCCTGGTAATGGCTGATGCTTTGCGTCGCGCAAGTGCTGGTCGTATCACTGCAGTGATTCCTTACTTCGGTTATGCACGTCAGGACCGTCGTCCGCGTTCTGCCCGTGTACCAATTACTGCGAAAGTTGTTGCAGACATGCTTACAACTGTTGGTATTGACCGTGTGGTAATGATTGACTTACACGCAGACCAAATTCAAGGCTTCTTCGATATTCCTGTTGACAACATTTACGGTACGCCAGCATTACTTGCTGACTTACGTCAACAACAACATCACAATCTCGTTGTGGTTTCACCTGACGTTGGTGGTGTTGTTCGTGCCCGTGCTGTTGCTAAACAAATGGGTGATATCGATCTAGCTATCATCGATAAACGTCGCCAAAAAGCAAATGAATCACAAGTGATGCATTTGATTGGTGATGTAAAAGATCGTGACTGTGTCATCGTTGATGACATGGTAGATACAGCAGGTACGCTTTGCAAAGCTGCCGATGCACTGAAACAGTTTGGTGCTCGCCGTGTTGTTGCTTATGCAACTCACCCTGTTTTATCTGGCAAAGCCATTGATAACCTTCGTAACTCTGTCATTGATGAATTGGTTGTTACTGACACCATTCCTCTTTCAGATGAAGCATTAAGCTTAGGCAAAATTCGCCAAGTTTCTGTTGCTAGCATGGTTGCTGAAACAATTCGTCGTATCAATAACGAAGAATCTATTAGCGCAATGTTCGATAGTTATCTATAATAGCCCAGCTTTTTTCTTAAACCCTAGCTCGCTAGGGTTTTTCTATCACTAAACTGGTCGCAAGTTTAGTTACTTAAACTCCAATGAGGATATGCCCATGGCAAACTTCGTATTAAACGCTCAAGCACGTGAAGCTGCACTACAAGGGAAAGGTGCGAGCCGCCGCCTTCGTCACGCAGCACAAATTCCAGCAATCATCTATGGTGGTAGCGCTGAGCCTGTAACAATCACTTTAGAGCTTCGTGAAATCACTAAAGCTTTAGAAAACAACGCTTTCTTCGAAGAAGTTATCGAAATTAAAATCGGTGACAAAGTTGAAAACGTTAAAATCCAAGCGTTACAACGTCACCCAGCTAAAAACACTCCTATGCACGCTGACTTCAAACGCGCATAAGTGTTAAAGGCGTAAATTAGTGTCAAATATTTCGCTAATTGTTGGTTTGGGTAATCCTGGAAAGGAATATACCCAAACCCGCCATAATGCAGGTTTCTGGTTCGTTGAACAGCTTGCAGACCGTTATGGCATTTCCCTAAAAGCTGATCCAAAATTTCATGGATACAGCGGTCGTGGTCAAATTGAAGGTCATGACGTTCGTTTATTACTTCCTACCACTTTTATGAACCGTTCTGGTCAAAGTGTTGCCCCTTTCGCCAAATTTTATCAGGTTGCACCAGAAGCAATTTTAATTGCCCATGATGAGCTGGATATGGATCCTGGCGTAATACGTTTAAAAACGGGTGGCGGACACGGCGGACATAATGGTCTCCGTGATATCGTTCCTCATATTGGTGCTAATTTCCATCGCTTACGCATTGGAATTGGACATCCAGGTTCCAAAGAACGTGTTTCTGGTCATGTGCTCGGCAAAGCTCCTAGCAGTGAACAAGCTTTAATGGATGCAGCAATTGATCATGCCCTATCAAAAGTGAAAATGCTTGTTGATGGACAAGTTTCACAGGCAATGAATCAAATTAACGCTTACAAATCCGCTTAAACTGAATTGTTGATCAATCACGCTTGCCATATTGCATTTTTAAGCGCAAAATGCGCATCAAACCGCCCATAGCCCGCGGAAAACGTGACAAGTCAACCATAAGATATTGATCTTAGGTCTTACTCAGGAGACGCTAGCCATGCTATCTCGTTTATTAAAATGTAAAATTCACCGTGCAGTTGTGACTCATGCAGAGCTTCATTATGAAGGCTCTTGTGCAATTGATGGCGTATTAATGGACTTAGCAGGGATTCGTGAATACGAAGAAATCCACGTATGGAACGTCACTAATGGCAAACGCTTCACAACTTATGCAATTCGTGGTGAAGATGATTCAGGTATTATTTCAGTCAATGGTGGCGCAGCACATCAAGCTGATGTCGGTGATTTAGTGATTATCGCAACTTTCGGTGACTTCACTGAAGTTGAAGCAAATCTTCACAAACCACGCCTCGTTTATGCAAATCCAGACAATACAGTGAATCACACAGCAAACTGTATTCCTGTGCAAATTGCATAAGCAATAAAACAGATTCCTAAAAAGCCATGCCTTGCCATGGCTTTTTTATTGGCTCAACAAATATGGCCTCCCTACATACAAAAACACTTAAAAATCAGCTCATGTTTTACGCAACCCCACTTGTAAAACCGTGCTAGGCCTTATTCAATAAATAGACAATAACGATAATTTGAATAATATGGATATTATTAACATCCTGAACAAAACAGCACTGTTTAATGAGCTCGATCACAGTGCCTTAGCCTCCCTAACAACGCATTGTCATATTCGTTATTTACAAACAGGACAGCAGCTTTACTGTGTCAATGATCTGGCTGATCATGTTTATGTGATTGCTTATGGACGTATAAAATTCACCACACCCGCAGGCTTACTGACCTATTATGGGCGGAATGAAATCGTGGGTGAAACAGGTGTTATTTCTAACCAGCCTCATCATGGTACAACCAATGCAGTGCGTGATACTGCACTGGTCGGCATTCCGCAACAGCAATTCATTGAGTTTATTAATCAGCACCCGAAAGTATTATTTGCCTTGTCTCGCCTGATTATTCATCGATCCCAACCTGATCAGCAACTCACTCATGCCATGGGACATAGTCGTACCCTTTCTGTCATCCCTGTTTCTTCACAAATTCCAGCAACTCACCTTGCAGAAAAGCTAACAGAACATCTACAACGTTGGCCACAAGTCCGTCTGGTCACAGCCGCGCATGTCGATGCCTTATTTGGAGCAGGATTTAGTCAAACCCCACTCGACTATGGTGTGGATGATCTTCAGCTGCGCCAATGGTTAGCCAGTCTGGAAGAAAAACATTGCTATGTACTATATGCCGCTGACAGCAATGAAGATGAATGGTCTAAACGCTGTTTACATCAGGCAGATCGTATTTTAATTCTGGCAGAAGCCAATCAAACCCCAACTCATACCAAATTAGTTGAGGTGTTAAATCAACATGACTGGCAAAGCCCTATCGAGTTAGTACTACTCCGTTCTGAAGGTGATCCTTCCCCACATACCCTGATCTGGAAACAGCTCTATCATGCCCGCGCCCATTATTTTATTCATCCTTGGGCTCAGGCTGATATCTGTGCGGTTGCCCGTCAGATTTCCAGTCAAGGCGTCGGTTTAGTGCTGGGTGGTGGTGGCGCACGGGGTTTTGCTCATATTGGTCTGATTCGTGCACTGGAACAATTACACATCCCAATTGATATTGTCGGCGGTACCAGCATGGGCGCCTTTGTTGCTGCCCTTGTGGCTTGTGGATTTGATAGTGTTGAAATGACCCATATTGCTTATGAAACGTTTGTGGCACGTAACTATCTCAATGACTACACCATGCCGCGTGTCTCACTGATTCGGGGCCAACGTTTCCATAGTCGCTTGCATGCCATTTTTGGACATCGGCGAATTGAGGAACTCCGACAAACCTATTACTGCATTTCCACCAACCTCACCACAGGTCAAGCAGTGATTCATGATCAAGGTGAACTTGCGACTTGGGTCGGAACCAGTATGAGTGTACCTGGCGTTGCACCACCTGTGGCTTGGCATGAAAACCTGCTCTGTGATGGAGGTGTGATCAACAACCTCCCCACCGATGTGATGCAAAATCTGGAAAGAGGTACCATCATTGCCAGTAATGTCAGTTTGCATGATGATATTCGAGTACCGGGTATTGGTCTGGAAGAACCCGATCAAAGTGCGCTACTCAACTGGAATAAGATTATTAAAGATAAACTGCTGCATGCACCCAAATTGGCAGAAATCTTAATGCGCACAGCAACTTTAGCCAGCGATACCATGATTCAAACCGCGGCGATTGAGCGGGCAAATTTGCATGTGCGTATGCCGATTGCTGGCATTGGCATGTTTGACTGGCATAAACTGGATGAACTGGTTGAACGTGGTTATGACCATGCACTAGAAATGTTAGTCCCGATTCGAGAAACCCTTCCCTATTCTTGATTGAAGCTTTACGGCCCAGCAACAGAGGACTGAATCTGGTAACGGTCTAGTAAAGTATCTAAATAGTGATACGTTTCCTGATCTAATTGCTGCATATAGCCATCCAGAATACGGTGACATTGCTGCTGTTTATCGATTGGCATACGACGCATAATATCGAAAGTCACCTCCCACTGTGAACGCAATAATGACGCATAAGCAATATGATGCAGTACCTGCTCATCAATTTGTGCAATTGCCAATGCAACCGCTTCCCTTGCCTCATCTTGCATATAATTGACAATCACCAGCATATCCGCCCATAAATCACAGCGGTCAGCGGCTTCCACAATGCTTTGGATAATTTCAACACGTCTTAAGGCTGGCAAATTGGCCACAAAATCTTGTGCATGTGCAGACAAACATGCCACCACAGGCAACATATCTTCCCACAACTGGTCTTCCTGAGTAGCCTGAATAATAGCATTTATCACAGGCTCACCTTGCTGAACAGCTAAATCACCTAGCTCCTGCTTGAGTCCATAACTGATGTAGCTCATCAAGGCCAATACTTTAGGCCACAATAAACGCTGTGCGGGATCACCAATAATCAATAAAGCCTTTTCAATTCTCTCTCGGGGTAAGACATGCACCAAATGATCAATCTGTTCTCTAGATTCAATATAAAAAGCGATTTCCAATAGATCACTTTCATTCTCTACGATCTGTGCCACATCCTGTAAAACCGCGTCAGATAACATACTGACAAAACGCCCTATGGTGACAAAATCCCGTTGTTCGAGCAGAACTTGGGTAATATCGGTAATCTGATGAGTCGTCAGGTAACTCAGTAGCTCTCTCGCCAAGCGTGGATCCAGATACACTGCAATTGCAGCAATTGTTTTTGCAGGTAAATGCTTGGCAATACGGTAAGAGCTTTCTGTAGAGAGATACACTGCAATTTGCGCCACAATAAAAGGCTCTAAAAAATGCTTCACCCAGAAAATACTGATCCAGCGTGGCAACCAGTTCACCCAAGTTGCTAAATGACGAAAACGGCTTTTTTGCTGGCTTTGCAATAACTCCAATATCGCAAAACGAAATTGCCTGAGATTTTCAGGAGCAAGAACCTGCATAAAGGCCAATTGTTGCTCTGGCACATTCAGGATTCGGGCAAGTTTAATGATTTCGGCCTGCACAGCGAGACGTGTCATAACATTGCTCCATCATGATTTGGGCTTAAATAACCAGCGTAGAAAAAACGGGATTTGATACAGCCGTTGATTCATTTTCTGATCTTCATTTTCTATGGTTTGGCGTAATTGCTGATTGAGCCAAGCTAAATCCTGTTGAGACAATTGTGAAAATGCTTTGAGACTCATGACAGGTCGATGTAATTGTTGTGCCAGTTGTTCTAACTCGGTTTTATCCGCCTTTTCCATATAGCGCTTACTCCGCATTATTGTTGTTTTATCTTTTCAGTGTATGCCCAATTCAAATGGATTGCCAGTTTCACAGATCATAAGAAAAATTGCGCTACGTCTCAGCAATTTTCTTCATTTTTATAGAACGATACATTCTATAAAAAGTTCCCTTTTCACTTAAAAATCTGGCTATAATCGAAGGACATCGCTTCAGGGCGGGGTGAAATTCCCCACCGGTGGTAAGTCAGGCATGACCATAAAATGACCTGACCAGCCCACGAGCCTGTATATATTTTTATATACTCGCAGATTTGGTGAGATACCAAAGCCGACGGTATAGTCCGGATGAAAGAAGACGAAACCACCGAAACACTCTTTTGGGTTGTTTTTGTGCACGCTTATTTTTACATCAGTCCTGAAATGTTCAACCGTATCCTATTTACGAGAGCGTTTCATTATGTCCAGTTTAATCCAACCCGAACTTTTCTTTTCAGCCCTTTCTCCTGCTGAACAACGTATTCAACAAGCTTTAGAAGATATCCGCCAAGGCAAGCCTGTTTTGGTCATGGATGATTTTGATCGTGAAAATGAAGCTGACCTGATTATTGCCGCTGAGACTTTAACAGTCGAAACCATGGCACAAATGATTCGTGATGGTTCAGGCATTGTATGCCTATGTTTGACTGAAGCACAGGCAGATCATTTAGAACTTCCACCAATGGTAGTTGATAACTCAAGCCAGTTTAAAACTGCGTTTACCGTGACCATTGAAGCTGCTCAAGGCGTAACGACAGGTGTATCTGCTAAAGATCGTGTGACGACTGTTTTAGCTGCAACTAAAGATGGTGCTGTTGCCAGTGACCTGAGCCGCCCAGGCCATGTTTTTCCGCTACGCGCACGTGAAGGTGGTGTTCTGACCCGTCGTGGTCATACCGAAGGTACGATTGATCTGGCTCGTCTGGCAGGTTTAAAACCTTCTGGTGTCTTGTGCGAGTTGACCAATCCTGATGGTTCTATGGCATCTGGTATTCAAGTGTTAGCGTATGCACAAACCCATGGCTTAACCGTGATTAGCATTGAAGAACTGGTTCAATACCGTTTAAAACATAATGTCTGATGAGATATGATAAAAAAGCCTCGAATGATCGAGGCTTTTTTATTGCATCGTTTTAAGAAACCTTTCGTTCTGCATTCAGTTCAGCCACCGTTGCAATTAACTGGCTAAATTGAGAAATTTGCGTTACCGGCTGTGCCTGAGCTAACTCATCTGCCCGACCATAACCATAATTAACGGCAATGGTTTCAATTCCATTAGCACGCGCACCAACAATGTCATACTGGCGATCACCGACCATGATACATTGCTGGGCATCTAAATGTTCTTGCTCAAGAATATAGGCTATCAAATCTGCTTTATTGGTACGCTCACCTGTCAGCTCGCTGCCATAGATTGCTGTAAAATACTGATCTAGCTTGAAATGAGCCAAAATTTGTTTGGCAAAGACTACAGGCTTAGCCGTTGCAAGAAATAGTCTATAGCCTTCCGTCTGTAATTGCTGCAATGTTTCTGCGACTGACGGATAAACTTCATTTTCGAATAGACCTGTCACTGAAAAACGTTCACGGTAAGCCAGTAATGCTTGCTCAGCCAGCTCATCATCTTGGGTATTCAGCAGTTTTGCCAAAGAAGCTTTTAAGGGCGGGCCAATCGTCCAGTCCAGATCCACATCATCAGTCAAAGGCTGACCTAACTTTTGCAAAGCAAAACGAATTGAACCATGAATTCCTGTTTTAGGGTCAGTTAACGTCCCATCTAAATCGATTAGAATATTTTTGATCGTCATTCGTTCAATCTCTTGCAGCCTTACACAACATAGTCGAGAGTTTCTCGAAACTTCCCTATACTACCGTATATTGAAGACTAAAAGGAAATTGCAGTGCGTCCGACCGTGCTTTGTTTTTCAGGTTTAGATCCATCTGGCGGTGCTGGCTTACAGGCAGATATTGAAGCAATTGGACAAAGTGGTGCGCATGCAGCCATTGCATGTACTGCTTTAACCATTCAAAACTCGCAGCAAGTATTTGGCTTTGAAGCAACCTCAAAAGAATTATTGCTCGCACAAGCCAACGCCGTGGTCGGTGATTTACCAATTAAATGTGTAAAGTCTGGCATGTTGGGCACAACCGATAATATTGCTGCACTGGCTGAATTCTTACGCGCTCATCCCGATTATTTATATGTGCTTGATCCTGTGCTAGTGGCCAATAGTGGTGGCTCACTCGGCGATCAGGCCACACTGGTAAAAGCCTTTGTCGAGTTAATCCCTTTAGCGACGGTAATCACGCCTAATACGGTTGAGTTGAGAGCTTTAACTGGGATTGAAGATATTGAACAAGCAACAGAAAAGCTGTTCGAAATAGGTGCCAAAGCCATTTTAGTCAAAGGCGGTCATGAAGACACGCCAGATCACATTCGTAATGTCCTCTATGCTGAAGGTAAAATGATTGCCGAAAGCCGTTGTCCACGTCTGGAAGGTCAATATCATGGTTCAGGTTGCTCTTTAGCAAGCTTCATTGCAGGTCGTCTAGCACTCGGTGATTCATTAAAAATTGCCGTTCAGCATGCAGAAACATGGTTATTTGGCGTGCTCAAACATGCAGAAACACCTGTACCCAATGGGCAAAAGATTCCAAAACGCTTTTAAGCGCCCCAGAAATCGTTAATTTTTTCAAAAAATTTTTATTAAAAAAGGCGCATCAAGCGCCTTTTTTATATTCACAGATTATTGTGGAATACGTAAAACTTGTCCCGGGAAGATGTCATCTGCATTTTTAAGTAATGGACGATTCGCCTCAAAGATCTTGTTGTACTGGTTTGGATCGCCATAATATTCTTTTGAAATTTTAGACAGGTTGTCGCCTGATTTCACTGTATAGAATTTACTTTCTGGCTCAGGCGCTTCTACAGTCATCTGATCATCCACTTGCGCTACATGATCAATATTACCAACTGCCAATACGATCTTTTCTTTATCTGCCTGACTTTTTACCTGCCCTTTAATCGTTGCAGTATCCGTCGTGCCGTTATACGTTACAGATAAGCCTTCTACCCCAAGACCTAAACTTTTAATCAAACCTAATAATTTATTTGCAATCTCTTGAGCTGATGGTTCAGCTGGTGTTGCTGGCGCAGCTTGTGGCTCTGCTGGTGCTGTATTTTTCTTACCGATACCTTTAACAAAATCAAAAAGACCCATTGTTATTACCTCTGTAATTATTAATCTCAAATCGTCAAAATAGACTTACTTTAGTTATACCGAAAAAAAAAGTGACTCAAGTTTCAATTTAAGGCGGTCTTGTAAATATATGTATATTCATTAAAACCAAGAGATATTTATTCTCTTTTCATTTCAGTAAATATAAAAAAAGCCACCTGACGGTGGCTTTTTTTATCATGCAAGATGATTAACCAAGTTTCTTAGTTACGTAATCGATTGCAGATTGAACAGTTGTGATTTCATTTGAATCTTCATCTGGAATCGTGATGTCGAAATCGTTTTCGAAAGACATTACAAGTTCAACCAAATCTAAAGAGTCAGCACCTAAGTCATCCATGAAAGATGCTTCGTTTTTAATCTCTTCAGCACGCATACCTAATTGTTCAGCTACAGCTTGTTTGATGCGTTGTTCGATATCGCTCACAGGAATTCTCCTCATTGCTTGTGGCGTTTTAATTTGCCACTAGTTTAATTGAATATAAAAATTTTTAAAAGTTTATACATCGCCAGTTAGGCCATGTATAGACCACCATTTACGTGTAAAACTGTACCAGTAATGTAACTAGCCTTATCGCTGGCAAGGAAACTCACTGCATCAGCAATATCTTGAGGTTCACCTAAACGATTTAAAGCTACTTGATCAGTCATTTTTTTACGAATCTCTTCGCTTAACTGATCAGTCATTTCAGTGGCAATGAAACCAGGTGCAACACTGTTCACTGTAATCTGACGGCTACCCATTTCTTTAGCCAAGCTACGACTGAATGCTTCAATCCCTGCTTTTGCTGCCGAGTAGTTCGCTTGTCCAGGGTTCGCAAAATGTGCAACCACTGAACTAATATTAATAATGCGGCCAAAACGTGCTTTGGTCATGCCTTTCAATACACGCTTAGATAAGCGGTATACAGCTTTCAGATGAATATTGAGAATGTCATCCCAGTCATCTTCAGACATACGAAGCAGCAAGTTATCTTTGGTAATGCCTGCATTGTTAACCAATACCAGCACCGAACCATATTTTTGTTCGATATCTGAAACCAGTGCATCAATCGCAGCGCCATCACGCACGTCAAGTACAGCACCTGCGCCATGTTCAGCAAAGCTTTCTGTCAGCTTTTGCGCGCCTGATTCAGAAGTTGCGGTACCAACCACAAAAAAACCGTCTTGAATGAGTTGCTGTGCAATTGCAGCGCCAATACCACGGCTTGCTCCTGTCACTAACGCAACTTTTCGTTGTTGTGTCATGCAATTTTTCCTTCTGCCACTAACACTGCGTTTAGGGCATCTTCCATACGTGCTTTGCTATCAATGGCAAATGCTTTTTCTATGTTCGGTAATCGCTTTGCAAGATTACTCAATACCGTACCTGGTCCACATTCAACCATGTACTGAATACCCTGATCTTGCAGATATTGCATGGTACGTGTCCATTGAACCGACTGGTACAATTGAGCTGTTAATGCCTGACGTAACTGAGCAACATCTGTCGCGATTTCCGCGTTGACATTTTGTATTACAGGAAGGCATGGTAGCTCAATGGCAGTTTGTTCCAAAGCTTCAGCAAACTTTTCTGCTGCTGGCTTCATCAATGTGCAATGTGAAGGCACTGAAACTGGCAATGCAATCGCTTTACCAGACTGCTCTTTTGCTTCAGCCATCACTTGCTGAACCAATGCAGCGCTACCAGCGATAACAACTTGACCTTGTGCATTGTAATTTGCAGCTTCAACAGAACCTTGGCCCGCAGCAGATACTTTTTCACAAAGTTCAACCACTTTGTCATCTGCCAAGCCAAGAATTGCCGCCATTGCGCCTTCGCCTTGAGGAACAGCGCTCTGCATTAATTTACCGCGTAAATGAACCAGTTTAACCGCATCAGCTAAAGTCATGGCCTCTGCCGCAACAAGCGCACTGTATTCCCCTAAAGAGTGCCCAGCAAGGTACTTTGGCACAATTCCACCCAGTTCTAACCACACACGCCATAAGGCAATGCTTGCAGTTAATAACACAGGTTGGGTATTTTCAGTCTGGTCTAAACCTTCACCGCTCTGGGCAATATGCCAAAGGTCAAAACCGAGTGCTGCTGATGCTTCTGCAAATGTATCTTGAACGACACTAAATTGCTCTGCAAGTTCAGCCAACATACCTGCTTTTTGTGAACCCTGACCAGGAAAAACAAATGCTGTTTTTGTTGCTTGAGCAGCCTGCTCAAGTCGCTTAGTCGACATATAAAAATCCTTAAAATGGTCTATCGCCAATTTCATCAACACTCATGATTCTACATGAGAATGACAACAGACTCTTTTCCGATGCGGCAATTTACCATTGATTAAATCGTTTTTTAATTGCGAAAAACAACAAAAAAGGGAGCTTTCGCTCCCATTTTTTCTATACTTTAAGCTAACGCTTAATGCATATGGTTCAATTATTCAGCATCAGCTGCTTTAGCGAATAATTGACGACCACGGTAAATACCGTCTTTAGTCACGTGGTGACGACGATGAGTTTCACCAGTAGTTTGGTCTACAGATAATGCATTCTCGGTTAAAGCGTCATGTGAACGGCGCATGTCACGGCGAGAGCGACTTTTACGGTTTTGCTGAACGGCCATGATGGCTCCTTACAAAGATCGAAAAAATGGATCAGAAACAAATTCAGTTGTCTTAACTCAACATTATATCACAAATTATGAGTTAAGTTTACCCTTCAAACTTGCCAAAACATCAAACGGGTTATCCCGTTTCTCTTCGACAACGTCCTGAATGGCAGGTCGATGTTTATGCTCACAAACATCATGCTTGGGAGATAAAGGCATCAACAATAACAGTTCATCTTCTAGTAGTGCGAGCAAATCAATCGAAGCAGGTGTATCAAAATCACCTTTTTTCGAAGACTCGCTTTCACCTAAAACGATGAAATCAGCATCCTCATCCAAGCGCTCTATCAGTGACTCATCATCGATCAAAGCTAAATGAAAATCTGAAACAAGTTCAGTTTCAACAGTATCCAGACAACGCTGGCATTCCATTGGAACTTTCGTTTCAATACGTCCATCTAGCCATACAATGCGATGATATGCATCCATTGATAGCTTACAGTCTATGTTGATCAATCGATCATTAATTGATCCAACAGCTTCACGAGCGATACGAGCAAAGCGAGACAATGGCAGTGTGCCTGACCATGTAAAGCCCTGTTCAGCCCATTTAAACGGCTCAATCTGTGCCGGAAAGGTATTTGCTGACATAATTAAGGCGGCAATTCTACAAATTCATCGGTACTCTGTCAAAGATTAAGATACAATTTTGCACTTCTTTAGACAGAACTCGGGGTAAATTAAGCAATGCACCTGTTGCAGCCGCAACTTGAAGTAACAACTTCATTACTTGTAAGCACCCATTCAACCTCTGCTCCTGCATTAACGCCAGATCAAGTGCAACGCTCATCTTGGCAAAAGTTAACATCAGAACCAGAACAGGTCGATTGGCTTATTTTACACTTTAATCACTGGTTTTCCCACCATAATGTCACACTAGTTAAAGGTGATTTTGAACCAGAATATTTCCCGGCGGAAAATGGACAGCCTGCAAGAATCCAATTTGCCCATGGTTTCTTTAATAGTGCGCTACATGAAATTAGTCACTGGAGCATTTCGGGTGCACAGCGTCGCCTGCTTCCAGATCTGGGATATTGGTACGCACCAGACGGTCGAACGGCTGAGCAGCAGGCACTTTTTGAACAGGTTGAAATCAAGCCACAAGCAATTGAATGGCTGTTTGCAAAAGCTTTTGGTCGGAAATTCCGTGTCTCTTTAGATAACTTGACGGGCGATGGCGGTAATGGCCAGCGATTCAAAGATCATGTTTTTGCTCAGCTACAAGATTATTTTTCAGGTGAAGCCAAGTTACCACGCGATGCTGCGCATTTCATTCATTACATCTGTCTGTGTACCCGTCATGGCCGACCGTTACAACTCGATGAATTTAAACGTGAAGACCTTGATTAAAGGACAAAATTGTCACATCTAATGCTTGCAACTTGACCGCAACCCACTTCATACTAAATTTAGCCATATAGATCAGGGAGTTCAAAGATGTTGCATTTACATATTCATCCCGAAAATCCACAGGCACGCTTAATCACACAAGCAGTGGAACGTATTCGTGCTGGGGATGTGGTGATTTATCCGACAGATGCAGCCTATGCAATTGGTTGTCAGATCGGAAATAAAAATGCGATGGAACGTATTGCGCAAATTCGTGGTCTGGGGCCAAAGCATCAATATGCAATTATGTGCTGTGACCTCTCTGATATTGCCACTTATGCCAAAGTCGATAATGCCATGTATCGTTTATTAAAAAATAATACACCCGCAGTCACGACGTTTATTTTGCCCGCGACCAGCGAAGTACCAAAACGTTTAATGCATCCGAAGAAAAAAACCATTGGCCTGCGTATTCCAAGTAATCCTGTTGCGCAAGCGTTATTAAAAGAACTCGGTGAACCTTTACTAACCAGTACTTTAATTTTGCCCGATCAAAAAGATCCCCTAGATGATCCATACGATATTGAAAATCAGCTCGGTAAACGAATTGACGTGTTTATTGATAGTGGTTTTGGGACTTTATCAACCACCAGTATTGTAGATTTATCAGGAGAAAATCCTGAAATCGTGCGTCGCGGTGTTGGTGATGTCAGTGCTTTTGAATAAGTACTGACATCTATTTCACATTTCACTCTTATAAGCTTAGGCATAAGGAAAATTTGGACATTCAGCCAGAATTTGACTTGCACTTTGTATTTTCTGGCCTGATTCGTTAAAAACTTCGATTTGAAATGAGAATCGATCTTCAATTAAAAGACCATAGATTTTGCTTCTGCCACTTTGCTTCAGTGTTTGAAAGTTTTTCAAAAAAGCACAACTTTGTTGTTTAAGTTGTTCTGCACTCACACTTTGACTATCCTTATCACTTCTGAGTTTCATCTTTACCATAATCTTCGGGTAATGATTGACTGCGCGAATCTCCATCCCCCATTTAGACGCAGTGGGGTTTGTATGATGATTAATCTTACTGACGATCATTCGGCCTAAATATTGTCTTAGCAGCTCTTTCTGCACTGAAGGGTTATTCCAGATAATAAAATTACCAATCAGAACAATAACCAAGGTCAGCATCAGGCCGACAATTATTTTTCTTTTCATTAAAGTGGTGTACCGCAATATTTCTCATTAAAACCAATGATCAAATTCAGATTTCAAAAAAATCTGATAAACGCTGTTTCTGGAATCCTTGTGCATCAAAATTTTCAGGATTTAACCACTGGAGATAACTCTGTTCTAGTGCAGGCCATTCTTCGTCAATGATTGAAAACCATGCTGTATTGCGGTTACGACCTTTGCTGACCCGATCATGGCGGAATAATCCTTCATATTGAAAACCAAAGCGCAACGCGGCTACTTTAGAGGGTGCATTACAGTCATCACATTTCCACTCTACCCGTCTATAGCCCTGCTTGAAACATTGTTGTAAAAGTAGAAATATCGTTTCAGTCGACGCTTTTGATTTTTTCATCTTATGCGAGTAATAGACATTGCCGATTTCAATCGCACCGTGTTCCAGTCTTGGTTGTAAGAGTGCAATCCAGCCTTGAACCTCACCATCCACTTCAATCAGAAAATGTGTAACACCCTGAAAGCCAAATCGTTGTTCTAAAGTTTGTTTTAATTGATCTCTGCTCTGGGGCGCAGAATAAGGTAAATAGGTCCAGCATGATGCATCAGGCTCGGTCTCTACCGCATGCCAGATATCATTTGCAGTCTGATCGGAAATTTCACCTGTAATACGAATCAGTTTAACGTATTGACCTACGAGATCTTGCTGAATAAGTGAACATGGCTGGTGATCAACATCAAGGCCAACACTTTGTCCAAACGGGTTCTGTTGTGTTTTTAAATATTGTTTCATAGCGATTTATAATTGAGCAGAAATCATGATTTTCGCTGCTCATTTAAGCATAACTTTATTACATGACCTAGATGATCACGTATAAATATAGAAAATACCCTGAGAAGTTTAAGGTTTTTGTAAGTCAGCAATTTATTAAATGGGGGATTTCGATTAGAATAGGCGTGCTCTTGGTAGCATGTGCCCTTTCTTGCACAAAAATTATATCTTTTCATGCTTTTGAAAATTCGCGTGGCTTATAACGGTAATGAACCAAATTCTCCCCTCTCCTTTGGAGTCCACTCCTTCCATTCGCGTGCTTGACGAGTGGCAAGAAGTCATACCTGAAGATTTGTATATCCCGCCTGCCGCGTTTGAAATTTTACTGGAACAATTTGAAGGTCCTCTGGATTTTCTGATTTACCTGATTCAAAAAAATGGCTTTGATTTATTACAAGTCGATATTTCACCGATTGCGACCCAATATCTGTCTTATATGGACAGTATGAAGTCCTTGAATATCGAACTAACGGCCGATTATATGGTGATGGCCGCGCTTTTGGCGGATCTAAAATCACGCTTGTTATTACCGAAACCGACTGCTGTTGATCAATTTGAAAAAGATCCAAAACAAGAATTGATTGACCGTTTGGAAACGTATTTACGCATTAAACAGGCCGCTGAACGATTGGGGCAAATGCCAATCTTCGAGCGTGATACCTTTAGTGCCAATGTCAGTATTGGACATATTGCGCCGATTTATGAAGGCTATGATGTAGCTGCCTTACATGATGCCTTATTTTGTGTGTTTAACCGTCCTGAACCGATCACGCATGTGGTCGCGCAGGAACCGGTATTGCTAGAAGAACGTATCGCCTTTATTGAAAGTCAGCTCGCGTTAGGTGAAGCCTTGAGTTTTATTGAATTATTAAATCCCAAGCAAGGTCGTATGGGGATGGTGGTTACGTTTATGGCAGTACTTGAACTTACACGTCAGCAAAAAATCCAGATTATTCATACAGGAATTGAAGCTCCGTTGACTATTCAGGGAGTTGCCGCATGAGTTTAGATCAGTTAGAACAAAGTGAAAGCATGTCTCTTGAAGACATTCATCATGATGTTTTATTGCAAATTGAAGCCATTCTATTCGCCAGTGACTCACCAGTCTCAATTGCCCGTCTAAAAGAAGCGTTTCAAAACCAATATAATAAGCAGCAATTACGTACATTTGTGCAGCAATTGGCAATGTTGCAGCATGGTCGTTCAATTGAATTAATTGAAACGGCGCAAGGCTTTCGTTTTCAGGTACGTGCGAAATATCGCAATATCATTGCGCAGGTCTGGCCAGAACGCCCAACCAAGTTATCTCCTTCTTTACTCGAAACTGTCGCAGTGATTGCTTATCATCAACCTGTCACACGTGCCGATATTGAGCAGATTCGTGGTGTATCTAATAATAGCCAGATTTTAAGAACACTTTTTGACTGGAACTGGATTAAAGAAGCCGGTTTCAGAGATTTACCCGGAAGACCTGCGTTGTTGATTACAACGCCCCAGTTTTTAAATGCTTTTGGCTTAGCGTCGCTAGGTCAATTGCCTCCCCTGCAGAACGCCAAGGAAGCATTCATGGCTCTCGATGCACATGCGCCGAAGTCTTGAGAAGGTGAACTGTTGATCATTATGTCTAAGGTTGTGCTGTCATGAGTGAAAAATTACAAAAGGTTTTAGCGAGAGTCGGGTTAGGCTCGCGTCGCTATATGGAAGAAGTCATTGCTGCTGGTCGTGTCAGCATCAATGGTCGTATTGCCCAAGTTGGTGAGCGTATCGAACCCACTGATGAACTTCGTATCGATGGTCGTAAAGTACAATTCCAAATTGAAGACGAAATTCGTCGTCGCGTTTTAATTTACTATAAGCCAGAAGGTGAAATTTGCTCGCGCAATGACCCTGAAAAACGTCCAACTGTATTTGATCATTTACCACAAATTGCCAATGACCGCTGGGTCATGGTTGGTCGTCTGGATATTAACAGTACTGGTTTATTGTTATTCACAAACGATGGTGAACTTGCAAACCGTTTAATGCACCCATCAAACGAAGTAGAACGTGAATATGCCGTTCGCGTGATGGGTGAAGTTACACCGCAAATTCGCAACAACATGCTGAAAGGTGTTGAGCTTGAAGATGGCCCAGCGAAATTTGAATCATTCTCTGAAATTGGTGGTGACGGGATCAACCGTTGGTATCAAGTTGTGGTGAAAGAAGGTCGTAATCGCGAAGTACGTCGTATCTTTGAATCACAAAGCCTCAAAGTCAGCCGCTTGTTACGTACCCGTTATGGCACGGTGATTCTTCCACGTGAGCTACGTACAGGCCGTTGGATGGAACTGGATAAAACCGACATCGACAACCTTGCGAAATCAGTTGAATTAAAACCACGTCAAGGTACTGGCTTGTTTGGTATGGCAAAACGTCGTACTGAAAAAATGGCTGAGAAACCATTGGCTGCACGTCGTGGTGGTTATTTACGTCAACAACGCCGTGATGATGAACAAGATCAGTCACAGCAACGTTCTGGCGGTAATAGCAACAATAACAATGGTCGTAAAACCATTGGTTTCAACAAAGGCTTTAAAAAGTTTTAATCCTTTGGTCTGAAATAAAAAAACGCTCTGATCAGAGCGTTTTTTTATGACTTTACTTTAATGATGGACGATCCCTTGTGGAATGGCATTCAGCAACTTCTTGGTATATTCATGTTGTGGATGCAAATACAGTTCATCAGAGTTGGCAATTTCAACCAGTTCGCCATGATTCATCACCATCACCTGATCTGAAATATATTTCACCACCGATAAATCATGTGAAATGAAGATATAGCTCAATCCAAATTCATCCTGCAAATCTTGCAATAAATTCAATACCTGTGCCTGCACGGATACATCCAGCGCAGAAACTGATTCATCACAAATCAGGATTTCAGGCTTTAGGGTTAAGCAACGTGCAATTGCAATGCGTTGTCGTTGTCCACCAGAAAACTCATGCGGATAACGATCATAGGCTTGCACAGGCAAACTGACACGTTCTAACAATTCTAGCGCTATTTTCTTGCGCTCAGCATCATTTTGCCCAATGCCATGAATTCGCATCGGTTCTAACAAAATCTGTCCGATGGTAAAACGTGGATTGAGGGATGCATAAGGATTCTGGAAAATGATCTGAATCTTGCGTTGGTACTGACAAAACTCTTTCTCGCTCATGGCAAGGATATCCTTTCCGCCAATCAAGGCCTGCCCACCCGTTGCTTCATGCAAACGCATCAGCAGTAAACCGATGGTGGTTTTTCCTGAACCCGACTCTCCCACCAATCCCAAAGTTTTACCTTTTGCCAATTGGAAGGACACACCTTTCACAGCCTGAAATTCATCTCTCCCCCATAAACCTTTACGACTATAAAAAGATTTCTTGAGATCTTTAACCTCTAAAATAATCTGTTCATCACCTTTCAGACCACGAGAACGCTGCTTGAGATTCAAATCAGATAACTGACTCACTTCCACCCATTGTCCATTTTCCTGCTTCATAAAATCACTGGTCACAGGTAAACGGTAAGGTCGTGAAGCAAGCTGCGGACGACAATGTAGCAATGCTTTGGTATAGACATCCTGTGGCCGTTCCAGCACTTGCTCGACAGGGCCACATTCACGAATTTCCCCGTGACGCATAACAATCACTTCATCGGCAATTTCCCCGACCAGTGCGAGATCATGGGTAATAAACAACATCGACATCTGGTGACGTTGTCGTAACGATTCCAGCAAATCAATGATCTGTTTTTGAATAGTGACATCTAAGGCCGTGGTTGGCTCATCGGCAATCAGCAACTTTGGTTCACAGGCAATCGCCATCGCTATCATGACCCGTTGCTGCTGCCCGCCAGAAAGCTGGCTTGGATAAGCATCTATTTTGGTTTCAGGTGCAGGAATGCCGACTTCTCGCAGCAATTCCAGTACCCGCACTCTCGCTTCCTTCCGTCCCATATCCAGATGAATACGCAACACTTCGGCAATCTGATCGCCCACGGTAAATACAGGATTCAACGATGACATCGGTTCCTGAAAAATCATGGCAATCTCTTTACCACAAATCTTGCGAATTTCACCTGCCGATAAATGCAGTAAATCCTTGCCTTCAAATTTAATTTTGCTTTGTGCTGCAATTTGGCTCTGACCTTTCGGCAATAAGCCCATCACCGCCAGTGAAGTCACGGATTTACCGCTGCCAGACTCCCCGACCAAAGCCACCGTTTTATTTTTAGGAATCGAAAATGAAATTCCTTTTACGGTTTCAATCCACTGTTTATTTTCACCTTTAAAACTGACTTGAAGATTTTCAACCTGTAATAGCGGTAGTTCATTCTGATATTGCATATTTTCGCTCTCCGCTATTTCAGTTTAGGATCTAAAGCATCACGCAATGCATCGGTGAACATCGAGAATGCAGTGACCAACACAGCCATTGCAATGGAAGCGGCTGCCAGTTGCCACCATTTCCCCAAAATCAGTTCACTTTGCGCTTCATTCAGCATACTGCCCCAAGACACCACACCGACTGGCACACCAAAACCAAGGAAGCTCAGAATCACTTCCGATTTGATAAAAGACACCACCAAAATTGAAATCTGCACTAGGGCAATATGACTCACATTGGGAAAAATATGTACAAACATACGGCGTAAATGACTGACACCAATGGCTTTTGCTGCAAGCACATATTCGCGCGATTTGTGCTTCATATATTCGGCACGGATCAAACGGAATACCCCCGTCCAGCCAGTCAAACCGAGAATGAGGACAATCGACAAAATGCCTTTTTGCTGGAGTACAGCCGCAATCGCCAACACCAGTAACAAATAAGGAATCGAGGTGAAGATGTTGTAAAACCAGTTCAGCACATCATCGACCCAACCACCGAAATAACCTGCAATCGCCCCCAGAAAAGTACCAATCACCACGGCCAATACTGCCGACAACAAGCCAACCAGAATCGACGTTTCAGCCCCTTTAATGGTTTTTAGCAAGATATCTTGCCCCCATTTATCGGCACCAAAAGGCAAGGTACTTTTTAATTCCTGTTTTTGTTCCAGCAAATTTCCACCCAGTTGCTGATTAATTTGCTTCATATCCTCAGCTAACGGGTCGACCATACCATAATCATCAATGTAACCACTTTGCTGCTCACTCTGGATCTCGGCATTCAATTGCTGGATCACATCTTTCAAGGGATCAACTGGATTTTCAGGCAAGCTTTCTGTGCTCTTCGCCGTTTCTTTCACATGGGAAGAATCCGCATCTGCCCCCAAAAAAGTCGGTGGCGCATAACTGACCGCAACTTCTTTATTCCAGTTTGATGCAATCACACCTGTCATGGACAAAGCCAGCAGGATGAAATAAAACAGCACCACAATAAATGAGACCACTGCAATACGATCTGATTTCAGTCGCTTTAATGCCAATTGCCATAATCCTGTCGCAGCAGTTGATTCATCAGAAGATGCTTTGCTTTTAAAAATTGTACTGAGCATGGTCATCTCCTCTACTTCAACTGAACACGAGGATCGAGGAGCTTATAAATCAGATCGGCGATCAGGTTAAAAATCATGGTCATTGCGGCGATATAAACGGTAATCGCTTTGATCACAGGAAAATCACTACGCTCTACTGCAATAATAATTTCTCGCCCAATCCCTGGAATCCCGAAAAAACGCTCAATCAGGAATGCGCCAATTAATAAGGCGGGCAAGCTCGCCATAACTTCAGTCACAATTGGAATGGATGCGTTACGGAGCACATGTACACCCAGTACGCGCGACTCGCCTACACCTTTGGCGCGGGCAGTACGCACATAATCCTGATTAATCTCATCCAGCACAAAACTGCGATATAGACGTAAAGTCGGCGCAATACTCACCACCAACATAATGAGAATCGGCAATAATGCGTACTGGGTTAGGTTTTCACTGAAATTATCGCTCCAGCCCTGAACGGGAAACCAGCTCAATTGGTACGCCAACACATATTGAAAAACAATGATATAAACCAGAATACTGATCGACATGCCAATGGTGCACAGCATCATGACCATACGGTCTGTCAGTGAGCCACGTACCGAAGCGACCGCTAAAGCCAAGATGATTGAAATCACAGTTTGTAAAATAGTAAGCGGGATCAATAACGTCAGCGATGGCCCTAAACGGGTCAGAATAATCTGTGAGACCGACTCCCCTGTACTCCAACTCACACCATAATCAAAGGTCAGAATCTGTTTAATAAAAATCCACAACTGCACGTAGTAAGGTTGATCTACGCCTAACTGTTTACGGATGTTTTCAATTTGCTCTGGGTTAGACATCTTCCCTGCCAGAATATATGCAGGATCGCCCCCCACCCAGTTAAATAAAAAGAAAATTAGCAAAATAACACCCAACATGGTCGGGATCATTTGCCATAGTCTACGCACGACATAAGCAAGCATAATGGCAAATCCTTATTTGACCCGTTGACCTGTAATTTCACTAAAGAAAGCTTTGTTATCTGGTTCTCTGCCCAAGAAATCCTTGATCAGTTGCGCAGCGCTCTTCTGACTACCCTGTGAAAGAATGGCTTGGCGATAGCGTTGACCGACTGCTGGATTATTCAGGTTATCTCCAAACGCCGACAACATATCCAGCGCCAGAACTTCTGACCACATATAGCCATAGTAGCCTGCCTGATACCCCATCAAATGCCCAAACTGGCCTGGAAATTCTGAGCTTGGCACATAACCCAATGCCGTTGCCGATTCCATTTTTTTCCAGACATCCATCGGCTGTACTTTTAAGGCATCTGCACCATGTAAAGCCATGTCGTATTGTGCATACAGGGTTTGACGTGCATAACGCATACCGCGTCCATAATTGTGTACCGATTTCAGACGTGCGATCAGTGCATCATCGACTCGTGGACAAGCGGGATCACAGTAGTCAGCAACTTTAGATAATGTTTCTTTACGGCGAGCCCATTCTTCATACATTTGTGAAGGTGCTTCAACAAAATCACGCTCTACCGAAGTACCTGACTGACCTGAATAGCGGGTTTTCGATAAAATGCCGTGCAGCGCATGACCGAACTCATGGACAAAGGTTTCTAATTCATCACTATTTAACCCTTGGCGGTTAAAGTTGGTGACCAATACTGAAATCGGCTTACGCTTGCTTAAGGTACTGCCGCCATATACGCCCCACACAGCAGCATGGCCATATTTGCCTTCACGCGGAAATTTATCCATATACAGGCCGCCCAGCACTTCACCTGTTTTCTTATCGGTTACATCATAATATTCAACTTCATCTTGCCATGTATCGACTTTGGCAGGCTTGAATTCGATGCCGTATAAGTCAGAAGAAATTGCAAACAACCACTTCTGAGCCGCAAGCGTCGGGAAATAATCACGAAGCTTTTCCTGATCAATCTGGTATTTCTGTTTACGTAACTTTTCGCTCCAGTAATTCACATTCCAGCGATTAATCTCTGTTTTTTCAATCGGCGTGTTTAAGGTTTTGGCTTTAAAAGTTCGTAGTTCTTCAACTTCTTTTTGCTCTAAAGGCGCCACAACTTTATGCACATCAGCGAGAAAGTTATTCACTGCTTTTGGCGTTTTCGCCATACGTTTTTTTAATGCCAAATCTGCATAACCTGGCTGCCCAAACAACTGTGCCAGTTCATAACGTAAATCAATAATCTGCTTGAGTAAAACGAGATTCTTTTCTGTGCCACGACGGGTAAAGGCTGTCTGATAACGCTTGCGTGCATCATCACTGTCCGCCAGCTCCATGAAAGGTTGGTACTCAGGATACTCAAATCCTAATAAATAATTGCCTTTGTCATTTTTCTTTAAACCCGCAATGTAACTATCTGGCAAGCCCTTCAGTTCCGCAGGAGTAAACTCTAGTTTTTCAGGATTATCACGAATATTGCGAGAGAATTCTTGCGAAAGTTTCGTCAATTCATCAAAAATATTTTTAACCCGAGTTCTCTTTTTAGGCGCTAATTGCACACCAGTATCTTCAAAAGCATCGAGGATGTCCTGACGATATTTGCGATCAATTGCATCTGCTGCCTTGGTATTTTTAATTCGTTGATACAGCTTTGGATTCTGATAGATTTCTGTTTGTAGCTGGTTCAATTTAACTTCACAGTCTTCGGCAGCTTTACGCAATTTCGCATCTGGATCAACATTGCTATATAAGCTGATCGGACCTGCAAAATCTTCAAATGTTGCCATCAGTTGATCCCACTCAGCCAATACTGGCCCAGCCGCAGACTGTGGCTTCACAGATTGTGTTTCGAGTTGAGCAATACGCTGTTGTAATTTTTCTAAGTTCGCATCACACCATTGAGCACTAGCTGCTGTTTTTAAAATAGGTAAGGTGGTTCTTTCAGCCCAGATACTCTGGCTCATCCCTACAGTTGTCATGGATAACAAAGCCAGACTCGATAATTGCAATATTTTTTTCGCCATTTTTTCTCTCCAATTTGATTTGTTCGTTATTTCTTGTCTTGAATATCAATGTACATCCACTCTGCTGGCAAGATAGGATGCTTTTTATAGCCCAGCACACGAGGCTGTGCGACCACAGTCCGGTAACGGGTCGACATGAATTGTACGGGTGAGTAAAACTCTAAAAGACGTGACATTTTGCGATACAACATATCGCGTTCAGGCCCATCATCCAGTTTGAGTGTTTGCTCATATAAACGGTCATATTCTGGTAATTTAAAGCAGGTATGGTTGGTTGCATGAATATTTTTGCCATAGAACAACTGCATAAAGTTATCGGCATCAGGATAGTCGGCAATCCACGCTGAGGCTTTAAACATGGTCTTACATTGTTTTTCAGCCTTTAAACCTTCCGCAAAAGGCACTGGCTTGGACACCATATTAATTTTGATATTGCCCAAATCCTTCTTGAGTAACTCAGCCATTTGCATACTACGGGCACTGCTGGTAGAAGGCATAAACTCAATCACCAGCGGCTTGCCATCAGGAAATCTTCGCCATCCATCTGCACCGACTTTATAGTTATAACGATCCAGTAACAGATTGGCTGCCTTCACAGAATAAGGCACACTGCTTTTATAATCAGGATCATGCCCCGCAACCCCATAAGGGATCGGAGACTCCAGTTTTTTGGCATTGCCCTTGGCTAAAATGCTGATAAATTTTTCTTTGGAAATTGCCATAGACATGGCACGGCGTAATGCAATTTTATCTTTACCAAAACCACCGACAACAGGATTCTGGATATTCCAGTATAAATAATCAATCGACGGATCTGGGATACGTGACAATTGAACGCCCTTTTTGGCTAACTCGGGTTTTAAACTTCCATCTTGTTGTATGGCTTGTGCTGGTAATTCACCATCCAGCGTAAATAAATCCAGCCCATCTTTTTGAAACGCTAACCATCCAGATTGTGATTCTTCAATCACTCGAATATCAATCACACCAATCTGTGGCATTTTTTTGCCTTGCATCTGCTGGACAATTTTCTGCTCACTTGGACTGCTTGCCTTAAAATTCCAGGTAAAACCACGATAATCAGGATTCGCCTTTAGAATAATCCGTGAACCTGGCGTCCAATGTGCCAGCACATAAGGCCCTGTTCCTACAGGATGCGCCATCGCATAGCCTGTTGTTTTATCCCGATAATGCTCAATCACTTCACGTGCCACTGCACCTGTCGGTTGATGGGCAAGCAGCATAGGGAAATTATGATTCGGCTCTTTTAAGCGAATCACCAAGGTATAACGATCAGGTGTCTGGATGCCGCTGATCGGCTGATCATAATTAAATTTTCCCGTTTTACTGGCCTGTTGAATTAAGGCATCCATCCCGTCAATTTTATCTTCGAATAACCAACTATTCGGCGAACGTAAATTCGGATCAAGTAACCGCTTATAGGAATAGGCATAGTCTGCCGACGTCAACTCTCTGCGCTTGCCTTTAAATACAGGATCAGAAGCAAAATAAATCCCTTTCTTCAGTCGGATGGTATAGGTCAGACCGTCTGCACTCACCTCGGGTAAAGCAATTGCAGTATTGGGAACCAGCTTTGCTGGGGACGCCAGATAATCATAGGTATAGAGCGTTTCAAAGACTGAATATAAAATATGAGCAGAATAAAGGTCTTGTACAGCCACAGGATCAAAACCTGTTTCCGCAACAGGAAAGGCATAACGTAATACTTTTTTGGGATCTGCTGGGCTCTTGGCGATTGCTGTACTGACTGCACTCGCAAATGTTGTCCCCACTAACAGTGCCAACCCCATACGTGATATAGAAAGTTTAAAATTTTGCTTCATCAGGTATACATCACTTATTTTTGATTTGGTTCAGCAATATCCAGATATTGCCAATTGCTATTCATAATAGGATGAGCCTTGAATCCCTGCACTTCTGGCTGAATCAACCAGTTGCGAATACGGGTATCCTGCAAGATCCAGATATTGTCTGCTTCAATTTGACGACTCATTTTTTCATAGAATGGCATGCGTTTTTCAGGTGGTTGCTGCATCGCCTGCTTATATAAATTGTCATAAGCGACAGATTGATAGCAGGACTGATTGCCACGTCCAACATTTGGCCCATAGAGTAATTGAGTGAAGTTTTCCCCCTCTGGATAGTCAGCATGCCATGCACCGCTCCACATCATGTATTTACACTGTGATGAAGCTTTTAAGTTATCCGCAAAATTACTGACTTTAAAATCAGAACGTATTCCAATTGCATCCAGACTTTTTTTCCAGAGTTCCGAATACATCACTTTTGCCGAACCGGTTTCCGTATTGATTTTTAACGTCAGCGGCTTTCCATTTGGAAGATTGCGATAGCCATCTGCGCCTTTTTTATAACCGAAATGATCCAGCAGTTTATTGGCTAATACAGGATTGTAAGCAATGCTACTGCGGTAATTTGGATTGTGCCCACTCACGCCTTGTGGCACCAGCATTTCTGCTTTCACCGCCTGTCCCTTGCGTAGTATGCGGATATATTCATTCACATTAAAAGACAGCGCGATGGCACGTCTTAATGCCACTTTATCTAGACTGTTTCCGCCCACCACTGGATCACGCATATTCAACATAGAATAGGTAATCTCAGCCTCTTTATTGGCATAGAGACGAATACCCTGTTTCTGCATCGCGGGTTTTAACTGATTATTTTGATCCAGAACTTTTGGGATGGCATTTTCTGTGACTTTATCAAAATCAAGTTGCTTGGATTGAAATGCTAACCAGCGAGACTGCTCTTCTTCAATAATGCTGATATTGACCTTGCCAATTTGCGGCATTTGCTTGCCGCTCATTTCCCTGACCAGTTGATTGTCCCATTCCGTCCCAGAGGATTTGAAATTCCAGACAAAGCCTCGATAATCTGGATTGGCCACCAACTCAATTTTACTGCGAGGTACATATTTACTTAGCATATAAGGCCCAGTACCCACAGGGTGCATCGCAAGACGATCTTTATAATATTCAACAACTTCACGTGCAACTGCACCAAATGAACTATAAGCAAGAATATAAGGAAAGTTATAATCAGGTTGAGTTAATGTGAATTGAATCGTATATTTATCTAATGCTTTAAGACCTTCTATCTTGGCATCATAATTAAACTTTCCAGTTTTCTTGGCTTGTTCGACCAGTGCATTGGCACCCACAATTTTATTATCAATAAAAGAAAATGATGAGGCATGATTTTTAGGATCTAAAATACGTTTAATGGAATAAACATAATCTTCGGCTACCAGCTCCCTGCGCTTGCCTTTAAATGCAGGGTCATCCGTAAAATAAATCCCTGATTTTATTTTAAAGATATAGACTTGCCCATTTTTTTCAATAGTCGGCATTTTTTTCGCTGTTGCAGGGATCAGTTTAACTGGATTTGCCAGATAATCATATTGCACAAGCCTTTCAAAAATTACATCCGCCACATTCCCACTATAAAAATTGAAAGTTTTAACCATGTCAAAACCATCATCTGGTGCTTCAAAAGCAACCCGAAGGACTTTATCCGCTTGAGCAGGTGTTTTTGCATAAACATTTGGCATGAATGCAATCATAGTAGCGATTAAACTGGTTTTCAAAAATTTAGACTTCAATTCTGCACTCATATCCTGATTTATAATTTATCCTACTATTTAAGCAGCACTTGACTGTTTAAATATCTTACTTTTGTTAATTCCATCATTCTATATTTAAAAAAAAGAATTAATAAATTAATATTTTTCATATTATATAAAAATATAATATTTTTTATTAGTATAAGTTTTATTATATTTAATTCACAACAATCGGAATCAGTTTACTACTCACTTTATAGCCTTGTGGTTTATTGTTGCAGGCATTGCCTATGACTGTAGTTTGAACAACATAAGGGGCATAAGGCATCACATTTAAATAGCCCGAATTATCCCGACCAGTTCGACAATCCTCTGCACCTAACTTGTCGTCATGGCGTCCTTCATAAGAAGATTCTTCGACCTCTGCAATCAGCTTACTCGTCCATTGATTTAAATAAACCAGACTTTTACTCGATTCAACTGTCCCCTGACCTGAACCAGCACTTTCAATTTCCACCAGTTGAATCGGTTTACCTTTATAAACGGTGGAATGTACTGTGAAGCTATTCGATTGACCACCAAATGCTTTTAGGATTCGCGCCTGCTTTAATTTTGGACGGGTTAGCACATAGCCTGCCCAAAAATTACGTCCCGCATTTTCGAAACTCACACCTGATAGATAAGCTTCTTCTCCCGAGATCAATTTCACTGCTTCGGTAGAATCGATCTGAATGGCTTGAGGCGGGTTGGCATTTGAATCCTGAAAGTTAGTAATCCAACTAATAATAGTTTTATCTGTTGGTACGGCAGCATGAGTTGTCGAGATTAGACCTGATAGGCACAGAGCCATACAGATAAAATTATTTTTATTCATTATGATTTTCCTTTAGAGATTAAACCTGAAAGTAATCTTAGCGGAGTCTTCTCGATCTCTCATCTAATCACAGGAATATCATCTTACTTTTCAAAGATGAAAAGTAACAAAAATCTTTTGTTAGACTGACGGTACGTCCTTGCTACCGCAGTCTAACTTGGCGGCATCCTTGCCGCCCTCCACGATCGTAGATATTTACTAGACAATAAATACCTAAAGTTAGTTAAACTTTTCCAATTCAATCCATTGAGCATCAGGAAAATGCTTCGCCAGATAAGCTTTTAGATAATCAGCCGTATCTTTTGAAATAATCGGATCTTTCGACTCATCCTTTAAGTTATACACCAAAGCATGCAAACTCAAACCACGCTGCTTTAAAGCCTCTAAACTCAGTAAAGTATGATTGATACTTCCTAAACGCCCAGAAGTCACCAAAATCACAGGAAATTGATGTTGCGCAATATAATCAATGGTCAGTAATTCTGTGGTTAAAGGCACCATCAAACCACCGGCACCTTCCAAAAGTACCACATCAAAACGCTGAGCAAGTTCTTTAGTCGCAGCTTCAATCTTGGCAAAATCTAAATCTCTCCCATCTAAACGCGTCGCTAAATGAGGCGAGGCTGGATAAGTAAAAATTTCAGGCATGGTCAGCTTTTCATGGTCTTCTTGAAACCAGCCCCTGCCCATAATTTCACGATGTTTTTCGATATCTTCCGATATCTCGACATTACCCGTTTGCACCAACTTCTGGGTAATAACGCGCTGCCCCTGTTCTATCCAAAGCTTGGCGAGATAGCCTGTGGCATAAGTTTTACCAATCTCAGTATCAATACCACTGACAAAATAAATACGACTCATCTACTTAATTTCCTTTTCCCGAATTATCGAATTTTGAGGATAAATTTCATGAATGTAAGGATCATCACTGAAACGCTGATCTAAAGAATATTCAATACAGACTTCACTGCTTGAATCGTCTTGTATCTGATAGGTATAAGAGAAAATTTGACTATTCTGTTCATTTACCAATGAAAACTGACCGCTACTTCGTCCTGGCTTTTTAATATTTTTAACCCAGCCACACATAGTTTTGCGCGGCGCATTTTGGTTAATATAATCTGTTATCCAGCTCATTGACCAAAAAGAGCATAGAATCATCATGAAAATCGTTCCCTCTACGACTAGATTGGGGATTCGGTCTTTTTTCCAAACCCGTACATATCCCAAGCCAATCAGTAAAACACCCAAAATCAAGCAAACTATTGCCCAAGGGAAAGCAGAAAATATCAAAAAAATTAAACTTATGGTTAATGCAAAATAACCATGCACGATATTCTTTCTGGGTGTTAATCGATCTGACATGATTCTATTCATCACCCGACGATAAGGATTTCGCTCTCCGCGCGATCACATAAATCGGATGATAAGTCAGGTGAAAACCCTGCTCATCATGAAACTGTTCATAATCTAAATAAAATTGTTGTAAGGATTGCTTGGTCCAGCGATGTGACTTTGCTGTTGCTGTTACACCTGTCGCCTTTAAATGCTGCAATATCGATTTTGGATGATCAAAATAACGCTGCTTATGATCTTGGTACATGAACAGCACTTCAAAACCTTGTTGTTCAAGCTGCTGTTGCAAAGTATCCAAATCGACATAATTTAACCCCTGTCCTGTTAACTGCTTAATTTCGGTTAAATTGTCAGGGCCAAAGGTAGAAAAACAAAAATAGGCATTCGGTTTTAACGCAGAATGAATCCGTTGTAATAAAGCAGGTAAATCAATCATCCACTGTAATGCTGAACTGGAAATTACAGCATCCAAGGATTGAGGTAAAATCAGTTGCTCAATATCACCGATCAACCAATTGATCTTGTCGACGCTTGAAAAATGCTGCTCAACATCGTCATACAAGTCATTTAAAAACAGTTGTTCAACTTGAAAATGAGACTGAAACAGATGGGTTAAATTGCCTGAACCACAGCCAATCTCAAGTACAGAAGCTAAAGATTGCGGAAAATAGACTTTGAGATATTCAAATAGCTGTGCACTAATCTGCTTTTGTATAACTGCATGCTCAACATAGCTTTGTCCTGCTTTGGCAAAACGCTGCGCAACCAGTGCTTTATTGATGCTCACAAACACTCCACCAATTGTTCCAATTCATTTTTTTGTACCATAGACGTTAACGAGATACGTAAACGTGAACTATTCTGCGGTACGGTTGGTGGTCGTACTGGCATGGCATAAAAACCCTGTTGCTGCACATAGCGAGCTTTTTCAATTGCAGCTTGGCTTTCCCCGACAATAATCGGAATTATATGACTGCTGGATGGACTTGAGAAACCTTTTGCAAGCACTGCCTGCTGTAAATACTGACTGATTTCCATCAAATGCTGCCGCTGTTTCTGCATGTTCAAAACTTTGTTAAAGATAAAATCAGACCACGCCATTGAAATTGGCGGCAATGCGGTACTAAAAATCAGTGGACGCATTTTATTGATGAGATAGTCACGGATAATTGGATCACAAATAAGATAACCACCCACCGACGCAATCGCCTTACCAAAGGTTCCAACCAAGAAATCAATCTGATCCAGCACCCCATATTGTTCCGCACAACCTAAGCCTTGCTCACCTCTTACGCCGATGGCATGCGCCTCATCCACATACAACATGGTTTTAGCAAAGCGTTGTTTTAGCTGAGCCAATGCCGCTAAATCAGTCTCGTCACCATCCATACTAAAGATACTTTCAGTCACCACAATAACGCGTTCAAATTGCTCATCTTGATGATACTTTTGCAATAATTGTTCCAGATGTTGCAAATCATTATGTCGATAACGCACATATTGAGCGGTTGATAACCGAATCCCATCAATCATACTGGCATGTACCAATTTATCAGCCAGAATCACAGTTTTACCATCTGCCAAAGCAGGTAAGATGCCGATATTCATGTGATAGCCACTGTTGAATAATAAGGCGGCACGACCAAAGGCTTTGCTTAGGCTATTTTCAAATTTTTCATATTCTGCGAAATTACCAGTCAGTAAGCGCGAGGAGGATGAACTAAACAATGCACGTTCGATTTTCACTGTATCGAGAAATTCTTCTCTTAAACTTAAATCAGCGGCCAAGCCCAAATAATCATTGGATGCCAAATTCAACATGGTCCGATCTTGGATCGTAATCCATTTTCCCTGCTGTTGATTTGAAGTAAATTGACGAAAATTTCCATGTTGTTTGAGCTGGTCAAGCTGCTCGGCATAATGATCAAGCAAGGACATTGGTATTGACTCCCTGCATATTTCTCACCACTTCAATCAGCTGTGCTAATAAATAGTGTAGTTCATCATTGCTAATCACATACGGCGGCATCACATAGACCAATTTTCCAAATGGACGTACCCAGATACCACGTTCTACAAACTGTTGCTGTAAGGTTTTCATATCAACATTTGTGGTTAATTCAACCACCCCAATCGCCCCTAAAACCCGTACATCTGCAACATGGTCAAGCTGAGCTAAATCCGTTAATTGTTCAGCCAGAATCTTTTCAATCCGTTGAATATTCGCTTGCCAATCTTGCTCAACCAATAATTGGGTACTTCTCAAGGCAACCGCACAAGCCAATGGATTTGCCATAAAGGTTGGGCCGTGCATAAATACACCCGCTTCACCACGACTGATGGTTTCAGCTACCTGCTTGGTGGTTAATGTTGCGGATAATGTCATATAGCCACCAGTCAAACCTTTACCGATACACATAATATCGGGTTCAACTTGTGCATGTTCCCAAGCAAACATTTTGCCTGTACGCCCAAAGCCTGTTGCGATCTCATCAAAGATCAACAATAAATTATATTGCTCACATAAAGCTTTGGCTTGACGTAAATATTCAGGATGATAAAAACGCATGCCGCCTGCACCTTGTACAATCGGCTCAATAATCAGTGCAGCAATGCTGTGATGATGCTGTTCAATCTGCTGTTTGAGTTTCTGAATATCTTGCGGATCCCATTCCTCATCAAAACGACTTTGTGGCGCAGGGACAAAAATTCGATTCGGTAAACTCGTGCCAAAAATCTGATGCATCCCTGTGACTGGATCACACACAGACATCGCATTCCAGGTATCACCATGATATCCAGAACGCGTGGTAATAAAGTTGGTTTTCGCTGGTTGATTCAGTGCTGTCCAGTATTGAACTGCCATTTTTAAAGCCACTTCTACTGAAACCGAGCCTGAATCAGCATAGAAAATTTTGTCCAAATTTGGCGGCGTAATTTTTAATAATAATTTGCCTAATTCAATTGCAGGTTCGTGGGTCAAACCACCGAACATAATATGCGCCATCTTCTGTAATTGATCTGAAACCGCTTGGTTCAGTTCAGGATGGTTATAGCCATGAATCGCACACCACCATGATGACATGCCATCAACTAAAGTTCGCCCATCTTCTAGTTCGATAGTCGCACCATAGGCACGTTTGACTTTAAAGGTTGGTAGTGGATTTAACATCGAAGTATAAGGATGCCATATATGTTCTAAATCAAATAAATCGGTCATCCATCCATCCTCATTTGTCAGATTAAATATTGGTTACAGCGGAGTCTTACCGAGAGCTAACTCATTCTTCAGTATAAGCCTTCGGCTCGACCTACTTTTCTTTCGGGAAAAGTAGGCAAAACCATTTGTCATCCACAAAACCTGTTCTCTTCTTAAACCCATCTAATTTTATCTACTCATCTACCTTCATCACTTTTACAATAACCACGCAGGTTGTGAATGACGTATCGAGTATCAAATTTTTGGATAAACTCTTATAAAAAGAATTCGCAAATATCTTAAACTTGTCAAAATCTAAAATAAATTGCGAGAACTCTCAATTCAAGCAAGATTAAACCTTCTCATTCAGAAAATCCTCAATTATTTGCACAGTCTGCTCAACCATAAAGCATGGGAAACCATGCGAAGCCCCTTCAACCGATATAATAGATAAATTCTTTGCAGCTAAATTATCAACATTCTGCACAACTTGGTAAGGAACTAAAGCATCATGCTCAGCAAACACATGCAACTGTCTACCTTGATAATTTTTATACATCTCAACCAGATTTAATTGCTCTAATAACTGCAGACCTTGCTTCAATAATGCAATAGGTTGCGGACGAATCAATTTCTGCATGGCTAAAAAGTCTTTTTTTGCCGAACTTGCGCCTTGACACACCAATAAGCCAAATCGTTTTAGCGTAGTAATCGCATCCTGTTCAAATGACTGCTTGAACTGCATAAAGGTTTCTACAGGCATGGCTGCTGACCAATCCAGTTGAGCAACAAAACATGGATTCGATGCTAAAGTGATTAAAACTTTCTGTTGAACATATTGTTGTTGTATTTGATTGACCAAGATTGTTGCCAGTTGCCCGCCCAGTGACCATCCAATAATCACATCAAATTTCACTGCAAGTTCGACATGCTGTTGCAAGATGTCATCATCTAGCGCATTAAAGATATTGATCCGCTCAACCACATGTCCTTGTTTCTCTAAAGCTTCATGTAACGGTTTTAATAATTCGGCACCACCGCCCCATCCTGTAATCAGTAAAATCTTTTTTTCCACACTGTTGCCTAATTATTCAAACTTGCTCCGAAGTATAACCTGTTTCTTTCTCATCATTATTTTCCAAATCGATCAATAATCTTGTTGGAATGACTTGTTCCCAATGCTGTTTAAATTGCTGATGATATTTATCAATTTCAAATGAACTGTTTTTCGCGACCTGTTGCGCCTGAGCAATATCTTTAGCCCGTGTATAAGCAAGTAAATAATTTTCTCCATTCAATTCAAGTTGAAACCAAGATTCAACTGTTACACCTTCAGCCTGAAGCGTTTGAATTGCTTCTACTTTGCGTTTTACAATTTCTTGCTGCCAAGCCTCGACCTCTGCCTGTGTATTTGTTTTTAATTTAATGAGAACCGCACCAACATCCATTGATTTTCCTTTTCTTTTTAAATAATCATTCGATTTCAATATATAAAACAGATCAAAATTCAGTAAAGAATTTTCTAACACATCCAATGTCTAAATTTGCTAAAGTAGATGCTATTACACTTTGAGATCAGCACAATGAATACGATAAAGTCCAAAGTTCTCGTTGTATGCAGTTCACTTTTTTTATTAAGTACGCCAAGTCTAAGCAACGCACAAAGCACCTTATTTTCTAAGCAAGATAACGCACAAAAAGAATGGGTTGGACAATCAGCTCCTGACTTTAAACTGCAAGATCAAAGTGGCAAATGGCACACCTTAAACCAATATAAAGGTAAATGGGTGGTGCTGTATTTTTATCCTAAAGACAACACGGCCGGATGTACGCAGGAAGCCAATCAATTTAAATCACTGTATCCACAATTTTCAAAATCAAATGCTGTAGTACTGGGTGTCAGTCTGGATGATGTCGTATCACATCAAAAATTCTCAGAAAAACTCGGTTTACCGTTCCCAATTCTTGCAGATGATAAAGGCGAACTTGCAACTAAATTTGGTATTGTTCGAAACTTGGGGATTACCAAGATTGCCAAGCGGGAAAGCTTTTTAATCAATCCTCAAGGCGCGGTGATGTATCACTACACCAGCGTTAATACACAGACCCACGCTGATCAGGTATTGAAAGATCTAAAAACATTACAAAGCAAATAATTGCTTCAAAGATCTTGAGTCAATTTCTGGATTAATCCTATGCCTAGTTTTTTTAAAGACTAGGCATTTTTATACGCGTTTAAAAATCAATCCCAACCGAATCATCAATGGGATTTTGATCAAGTGTAAATACAGTCCGTTGATATGGAATACCTTCCAGATCATAGACCTGATAAACACAATCAAATAACAGCTGTAAGTCTTCGCTACGATCCATTGCCCGTGCAGTCAGAAAAATTGGGCTGACCGCACCATTGTCCAGAATCGGAATATAATTTAAATGGGGAAAACGAATGGTATCGGCACTGGCAGGAATCACACACAAGCCTTCACCGGCTGCCACCAGTCCTAAAGCCAGTTGGATTTCGCGCACTTCATGCATATTTTTCGGCACTAAACTATGCTCGGCAAAGATATTCAGAAGCTGAGTCGAAAAATTAGGCTTTGGAGATGTGGGATACATAAACATCTTTTCATCAATCAGATCAGCCAGATAAACCCCTTCCGTCCGCTGCGCAATCGGATGGCTGGTATGTGCTGCCACAACCAAGCGCTCTTTACGCAACAAAATCCGTCTTACCGCAGGATCACTAATCCGCAAACGTCCAAAGCCCACATCAATTCGGCCTTCTTTTAAAGCTTGTAGCTGCTCAGTGGTGCTCATTTCCACCAGTTGAATATTTAAATGCGGTTGTTGCTGCCGAAACAAATAGATGATTCGGGGTAACAATCCATACAGTAACGATCCCACAAAACCAATCGTGACACTGCGATCGATCAGCCCAATGCGTTTCGCCATACTCTTAATTTCTTCCGCATTAGACAAAAGTTTAACGGCATGCTGATAAAAGAAATGCCCAGCAGGTGTGGTCTGTAATGGTCGGCTTCCACGCTCAAATAATTGAATACCCAGCTCACCTTCCAGATTCTGGATCTGTCGGCTCAAAGGCGGTTGAGCAATAAATAATTTTTCTGCTGCCTTGGTAAAGCTTTGTTCTTCAACAACGGCAACAAAATACCGCAAATGACGTAGTTCCATGAGGTTTCCATACCTTTAAGATATATAAAAATATAAATTCAGTCTTAGACACAGTTTACTCATTCTTTTAAGGTATAGACAATAGATAAACCGATGAAATATGAATCGCCCCGCTGAGATTGCTGCCTGTATTCATCATTATCGGTTCGAGCCAAAAGACCCACACAGAATTTAACCCTTTAGGATATCGAGATACTTTCTAGAGCATCTCGGTGACTTCCACAGATTTGGAAAGTCGGAGAACGGACATGCCACGTATTCCTGTAATCAATACCAGCCACCTTGACCGTATTGATGAGCTACTTGTAGACAATATCGACACAGGTGAATTTAAACTTCATCGTTCAGTGTTTACCGATCAAGCCTTATTTGATCTAGAAATGAAATACATCTTCGAAGGCAATTGGGTTTATCTTGCACACGAAAGCCAAATTCCCAATAACAACGATTTCTACACCACACATATTGGTCGTCAACCAATCATTATTGCCCGTAATCGTAATGGCGAACTGAATGCCATGATCAATGCCTGTTCACACCGCGGTGCACAACTCTGTCGTCATAAACGCGGTAACAAGGCAACCTATACTTGTCCTTTCCACGGCTGGACTTTTAACAATTCGGGTAAATTGCTCAAAGTCAAAGATCCAAGTGAGGCAGGTTATTCGGATTGCTTTAATCAGGATGGTTCGCATGACCTGAAAAAAGTTGCCCGTTTTGAGAATTACAAAGGCTTCTTGTTTGGCAGCCTCAATCCAGATGTACCTTCGCTTGAAGAATTCTTGGGTGAAACCAGCAAAATTATTGACATGATTGTCGATCAATCCGAACACGGTCTAGAAGTGCTACGCGGCACCTCTTCTTATACCTATGAAGGAAACTGGAAACTAACTGCTGAAAATGGTGCCGATGGTTACCATGTTTCAGCAGTACACTGGAACTATGCCGCAACCACACAACACCGCAAAGAGACTCAAGCTGCCGATAACATTCGTGCCATGAGTGCTGGGGCTTGGGGTAAGCAAGGCGGCGGTTCTTATGGTTTTGAAAATGGTCATATGTTGCTATGGACGCAATGGGCCAATCCCGAAGATCGTCCAAACTTTCCGAAGGCAGACGAATATACCGAGAAATACGGCTCAGCGATGTCGAAATGGATGATCGAACGTTCACGCAACTTATGCCTCTATCCAAACGTGTATTTGATGGATCAGTTCGGTTCGCAAATTCGTGTGTTACGCCCTATTTCAGTCGATCGCACTGAAGTCACGATTTACTGTATTGCACCGAAAGGTGAAGCCCCAGAAGCACGCGCACGTCGTATTCGCCAGTATGAAGATTTCTTTAATGCCTCAGGTATGGCCACACCTGATGATCTGGAAGAATTCCGTGCCTGTCAGGCAGGTTATGCAGGCATCGCGCTGGAATGGAATGACATGTGCCGCGGTTCAAAACACTGGATTTATGGCCCTGATGATGCAGCCAATGAAATTGGTCTCAAACCGATGTTGAGCGGAATCAAAACCGAAGATGAAGGCTTGTATCTGGCGCAACATCAATACTGGCTGCATACCATGAAACACGCCATTGTCGCAGAGAAGGAAATCGCAGCTCAAGGAGAAAACGCATGAGCAATCAAGACAAAACCAGCTTGGAAAATATTGCCCAGTTTCTCTACCGCGAAGCACGTTTTTTAGATGACGAACAATGGGATGACTGGCTCAATTGCTATGCGCCAGAAGCGAGTTTCTGGATGCCAGCTTGGGATGACAATGATCAACTCACCGAAGATCCGCAGTCAGAAATCTCACTGATTTATTACCCAGATCGTCAAGGTTTGGAAGACCGCGTATTCCGTATCAAAACTGAACGCTCCTCTGCCACCATGCCTGATACCCGTACTTGCCACAATATTGCCAACGTTGAAATCGTAGCGCGTGACGGAGATAAACTCACGGTTCGCTTCAATTGGAACACCTTGAGCTTCCGCTATAAAACCACCTATAGCTACTTTGGCATGTCACGTTATGTGATTGATTGTTCGGATGATGAACCGAAAATCCTGAGCAAATATGTGGTGCTTAAAAATGACTATATCAATCAAGTGATTGATATCTATCACCTCTAAAAGAATAGGTCTCCTCAGTCAAACGGACTGTTGGCTGAGGTCCCAAATTTAAATTATTTTTGTAGGATACGTCTCATGTCAAACCACAATGTAGCACTTCAATTTGAAGATGGTGTGACACGTTTTATCAGTGTCGCGCAAGGTGAAACCCTGTCCGATGCGGCTTATCGCCAAAAAATTAATATTCCTCTGGACTGTCGTGACGGGGCTTGTGGCACCTGCCGTGCCTTCTGTGAATCTGGCAGTTACGACATGCCAGAAGAAACATATATTGAAGATGCCTTGACGCCTGAAGAAGCTGAACAAGGTTATATTCTAGCGTGCCAATGTCGCCCAAGCTCAGATGCAATATTCCAGATTCAGGCCTCCTCTGATGTCTGTAAAACTGAAATTCATAGTTTTCAAGGGACTTTGGCCCGCGTTGAAAATCTATCTGATTCTACCATTACCTTTGATATTCAACTGGATGAAGGTCAACCCGATATTCATTTCCTTGCAGGACAATATGTCAATGTTGGTATTCCAGCAACAGGTGAAACCCGTTCATATTCATTTAGCTCCAAGCCAGGTAACCGTTTAACAGGCTTTGTGGTTCGTAATGTCCCAAATGGCAAAATGAGTGATTTCTTGAGTAAAACCGCTCAAGCGGGCGACAAGATGACCTTTACTGGACCATTCGGTAGCTTCTATCTGCGTAATGTGACGCGCCCTGTGCTGATGCTCGCAGGCGGTACGGGCATCGCTCCCTTTATGTCGATGTTACAAGTACTGGAAGAAAAAGGTTCAACCCAACCGATCCGTTTAGTGTTTGGCGTGACCAACGATTTTGATCTGGTGGCTTTGGAAAAACTAGCAGAATTACAAGCGAAATTCCCTTGGTTTGAATATCGAACTGTCGTTGCACATCCTGACAGTCAACATGCGCGTAAAGGCTATGTCACAGGACATATTGAGACTGAATGGCTGAACAAGGGCGATGTTGATATTTACCTATGCGGCCCTGTGCCAATGGTCGAAGCAGTCCGTGGCTGGTTAGATACGGAACAAATCAAACCTGCCAATTTCCTGTTCGAAAAGTTCTCTGCGAATTGATGGCTACTGGAGAATTATGTATGTCTCAAGCACAAAGATTTAAGCATAAAGTGGTGATTGTGACTGGCAGTGCTCAAGGCATTGGCCGCGGCGTGGCGCTACAACTGGCTACCGAAGGCGCGCAACTGATTCTGGCAGATCGTTCTGATTATGTCGAAGAGGTATTGGCTGAAGTAAAAGCATTGGGTGCTGATGCCATGACCATCCAAGCAGATCTGGAAAGCTTTGCAGGTGCACAAAACGTCGTTGCAAAAGCGATTGAACATTTTGGTCGAGTCGATGTATTGATCAACAATGTCGGTGGCGCAATCTGGATGAAACCTTTTCAGGAGTTTTCTGAAGAGGAAATTATCAAGGAAGTGAATCGCTCGCTGTTTCCAACACTTTGGTGTTGTCGAGCCGTATTACCCGAAATGATCAAGCAACAAGCTGGTGTAATTGTGAATGTTTCCTCGATTGCGACTCGCGGGATTAACCGTATTCCCTACTCGGCAGCTAAAGGCGGGGTTAATGCACTGACGGCATCGCTGGCCTTTGAACATGCCCAAGACGGGATTCGCGTCAATGCCATTGCCACAGGTGGAACTGAAGCACCGCCTCGCAAAGTGCCTCGCAATAGCAATCCACTGAGCCAAAATGAAAAAGACTGGATGCAACAGGTCGTCGACCAAACCATAGACCGTACATTTATGGGCCGTTATGGCAGTATTGAGGAACAGGTCAAAGCCATTGTCTTTCTTGCATCCGATGATGCATCTTATATCACTGGCAGCGTCATCCCAGTGGGAGGTGGAGATCAGGGTTAGTCCTGATCTTTTTCGTTTCAGATGTGCAAGGAGGCCATCACCGAATGACAACTTTACTCAAAACATTAAAACAAGATTGGTCTATTTCAGCTACGGTTGCAGGCTTTCTTGCCGTTCTGATTTCCTATTCTGGCCCACTGATCATTTTCTTTCAGGCAGCGCAACGCGCCAATGTTTCCACCGAAATGATGGTGTCATGGATTTGGGGGATTTCTATCGGTGCGGCAGTTGCAGGGATTTATCTCTCTATAAAATATAAAACACCCGTTATTACCGCATGGTCTGCACCGGGTACCGCATTATTGGTGACACTATTTCCTGACATTTCGCTGAATGAAGCAGTCGCGGCCTATATCACTTCCGCGATTGTGATTTTCCTCATTGGGATTACAGGCTATTTCGATAAACTGTTGAAATGGATTCCTCAAGATGTGGCTGCGGGCATGATGGCGGGTATCCTGTTTCAGTTTGGAATCAATCTGTTTACGGCATCAGATAGCATGCCTTTGATTGTATTCAGCATGCTGATTGTATTTCTGATTGCAAAACGGCTGATGCCTCGCTACACCATGATCTGGGTATTGGCAGCAGGCATATCACTTAGTTTATTTTTGGGAAAAATGAATCCAGTAGAAGTCAGTTTTCATCTGGCAATTCCACAATGGATCAGCCCCGATTGGACGTGGAACTCCACCTTAAATCTTGCACTGCCTTTGATTTTGGTCAGCCTGTCAGGTCAGTTTTTGCCAGGTATGGCAATCATGAAACTGAGTGGTTATGACACGCCAGCCAAACCCATTATCAGTGCAACCAGTATTGCCTCTTTAGCGGTTGCCTGTGTTGGCGGTATTACCATCGTCCTCGCCTCGATTACCGCGGCCTTGTGCATGGGTAAAGATGCACATGAACTGAAAGAAAAGCGTTATATTGCAGGGATCGCCAATGGGATTTTTTATATTCTCGGCGGACTGTTTGCTGGCAGTATTGTTATGCTGTTTAGTTTATTGCCCAAAGAACTGGTTGCAGCTTTGGCAGGCTTAGCCTTACTGGGAGCGATTGCAACCAATATCACTGCTGCTATGCAAAATCCTCAACACCGCGATGCTGCACTGATTACCTTTCTTGCTACCGCTTCTGGTATGCATTTTCTAGGCTTAAGTTCGGTGTTTTGGGGGATCTGTATTGGGATCATTGCTCATCTTATTCTCTCTCAATCCTCTCCAGTACAATCGACCAAAAGCAACTCATAAATACACGATCTTGCTGCTTGCTGGCGAATAAAAGAGACTTTGATCATGAAGTTAAACTTTTAAGCGTCAGCAATCCATTTCAAAAAACTCGCCTTTAAATATAAAATCTTCTCCCTAAATAAAATTTTCTGTATTTTTATCTCAACAACTCAAATAAAAATATGTCCTTATTTAAAAGCAGAGGATTTATTTACCTCATGATTTCCCAATTTAAAAATCAGCTAAAAAGCCATAAAAAATCATCAAAATTCTCACTATTTAATATTTAATTCAATTTTAACAGCTAATCAAAAAAATTAAATTTAAACAATAATTATCAATATTTTAGATTAATAAAATCACAATACTTTAATGACATAAAGATATATCAATTAGGTTTTTGACTCCGACTCAATAACAAAATAGCTTAATAAAAAATAACCTGTACTTCACAAATCGGAGGTGAAGCAATGGACACAAACAAGGTCAATATTAATGACATTATTGATAAAGCTCGTTTTTCAGCTTTTCATTGGAAAGTATTAATTTGGTGTTTAATCATTATTATTTTTGATGGATACGATCTGGTTATTTATGGTGTGGCGCTGCCCTTACTGATGCAGCAATGGTCACTTACTGCTGTGCAAGCTGGATTACTTGCCAGTGCAGCCTTATTCGGGATGATGTTTGGTGCCATGATTTTTGGCACGCTCTCAGACAAACTTGGACGTAAGAAAACCATTCTAATCTGTGTCACTTTATTCAGCGGATTTACCTTTCTCGGTGCTTTTGCCAATAATCCAATTGAATTTGCAATTTTACGTTTTATTGCAGGCTTAGGCATTGGTGGTGTAATGCCGAATGTCGTGGCCCTGATGACTGAATATGCGCCTAAAAAAATTCGTAGCACCTTAGTTGCATTAATGTTTAGTGGCTATGCGATTGGCGGTATGAGTTCAGCCTTACTGGGTGCATGGTTGGTCAAAGATATGGGCTGGCAAATCATGTTTTTAATTGCAGGCATTCCCCTGTTACTGTTGCCTGTAATCTGGAAATTCCTGCCTGAATCTCTGGCATTTTTAGTGAAATCGAATCATCACGATCAAGCTAAAATGATCGTCACTAAAATTGCACCTGAAACTCAATTAACCAACCACACCCAACTGGTTCTCAATGAAAGTACCACCACCGAAGCACCTGTCCGTGCACTGTTCCAACAAGGTCGTACCTTTAGTACTTTCATGTTTTGGATTGCCTTCTTTATGTGTTTATTGATGGTCTATGCCTTGGGAAGCTAGTTACCAAAACTGATGTTACAAGCAGGCTATTCTTTAGGTGCCAGCATGTTATTCCTATTCGCACTGAATATTGGAGGCATGGTGGGCGCAATTGGTGGCGGTGCACTGGCAGATAAATTCCATTTAAAACCTGTGATTACCAGTATGTTCGTGATTGGCGCGGCTGCCCTGATCCTGCTTGGTTTTAATAGTCCACAATTTATTTTATATAGCTTGATTGCGGTCGCAGGTGCAGCAACCATTGGCTCACAAATTCTACTCTATACTTTTGTCGCTCAATTCTACCCGACTGCATTACGCTCAACAGGCATGGGCTGGGCTTCAGGCATTGGACGAATTGGCGCGATCATTGGTCCTGTCTTAACGGGTGCCTTGCTCACCTTTGAACTGCCTCACCAAATGAACTTTCTCGCGATTGCCATCCCGGGCATTATCGCTGCACTTGCCATCTTTATGGTCAATTTAAAAGCCTCAGTGGCAGCACAATCTGCACCGAACTTTAATACACAAGCTTCACTGACTCAGCAATAAAAATAAGTGCGCCGAGGACTGGCGCACCCACGTTGGATATGGATTATGACTTTATTACCACGCTTTAAACCACATGGCTTAACGGTCTCCACACTGCTTGTGATGGGGAGCTTTTACAGCCCGCTACTCGCTGCCGCAGAATCGACTCAAACTGCTCAAGATGAATGGAAGTTTACCCTGAAAAATGCCTATATCAATCGAGACTTTGATAATCCTAATCTCAAAGATACAGGTAGTTGGTCACAAGCAGCATCCTTATTTTATAAATCCAAAATGCAGGAAACGCCGCTACATATCGCAGATAAGCCGATCACCATTGGTGCAGATGCTTCGGTGCAATATGCAGTGCGCTTAAGTAAAGACAAACATGTCGCTGATACTGTTCTGCCCTTTGACGTTCAAACACAATCACAGGCATCTGACTATTTAAAATATGGCGCGACCCTGAAACTAGGTTATGACAAAACCTTATTAAGTGTGGGCGAACTCTGGCTAGACTTACCTGTAACTGCGGTGGATGCCAGTCGCCAGTTACTCACCTCTTATTGGGGGACAAATTTAAAATCGCAAATTTCTGATCAGCTCTATGCCGAAATTGGTCGAGTGACCAAAGTGTCACCCCGCAATGAAGAAGATTTTAAAAAGTTCTCCTTTACCGCGAATGGCAAAACCGTTTACTCGGATGGTCTAAATTATCTGGATCTACGTTATCAAATCACGCCATCATTGAAGGCAGAATACTATTTTGGCAATTTAGAAGACTTATACAACAAGCATTATGTTGGATTAGAGCATCAGTGGAAACAGCCTAATTTTAGTCTCAATTCTAAGTTTAAATATTTTAATGCCAAGAATGATGATCACAACTTCGATATCGATGCTCAAAATATTGGTTTGCTTGAAATGCTGAAAGTGAACAATCAGTCTTTTGGTTTGGGCTATCAGCAAATTATTGGTGAGTCAGCCTATCCGTTACCTGATGGTTTTCTGCCTGAAACCTATTTTATTAACTGGAACGCGACGGGCTTCTTTAAAAAGAATGAAAAGTCTTATCACCTGATGTATGGCTATGATTTTAAAGATTATGTACCGGGCCTAAATGCAATGGTGAAATATGTCTATGGTCATGATTTTAAAGCTGCCAATGGTGAGAAAAATCATGAATCTGAGTCCAATCTCATTCTCAACTATGCATTGCAACAGCCCTATCTTAAAGGTGTCTCGCTACAATACATCCGCATTGATTATGATGTAAAACATGGCAATGACTTTGGTGAAGATCGCCTATTTGTGAACTACAGTAAAAAGTTTTAAACCTTCATTTCAGCATTTTTTCTAGACCAAAATTAAAAATGGAACTTTATTGAAAGCTCCCTTTTTAATTACTGCATGTGCAGCAATTTATTAGATTTGTGATTGAATATAATTTTGTAGACCAATCAATTCAATTAAACGTAATTGTTTTTCTAACCAATACGTATGATCTTCTTCTGTATCAGAAAGCTGCTGGCGTAACATATCACGGCTGATAAAGTCGCCTTTCTCTTCACACAGTTTGATACCTATCGCAAGTTTTTCACGTACATGATATTCAAGTGCTAAATCTGCCTTTAAGCAGCTCACAACATCTGTACCCACATTGATATCTTCACGATTCATATTCGGTTGAGCGCCAAGGAACAAAACACGACGAATGATTGCGTCAGCATGAGATGCTTCTTCCTGCATTTCATGGTCGATACGCTCATAGATCTTGTTCAGCCCCCAATCTTCGTACATTCTTGAATGAATTAAATATTGATCACGAGCAGCCAATTCACCGCCAATGAGCATATTTAAATAGTCGATGACTTCTGGATTGCCACGCATAATACTTACTCCTATCGAATGACAATATTATGGTCAAGTTAGAACAGAATTGCAAAAACAAATATGTGTAAGTTTATGATTTTTATAAAATTAAAATGAGAAACATACGCATTTACAGTTCGAATTGACTGAATTTATGTAAATAAAATAAGCCTTTGCATATCATTTGTCACATTAAAAAGAGATAATTCCATTGAAAATCATTTGTTTGATTTTTTGTAACCATTAGCAATGCTTCTTATTTCGCCGATGTTTTAATCAAAAAATCATAAAAAATGACTGCTCAGCTGTTGTTTGTTTAAGCGAAATTCGGTAAATAACAGCAATCACAAAAACATAATGTGGAAACCACAATGGATAAAAGCAAACCAATTTTGGTCACTGGCGCGACGGGTTATATTGCAGGCTGGATTATCGAACGTCTGTTGAATCAAGGTCATATAGTTCATGCAACTGTACGTGACCCATCAAAGAAAAATAAAATCCAGCATTTGTATGATCTGGCGGAGCAATCAGCGGGACAAATCCAGTTTTTCAAAGCAGATTTGCTTGAATCAGGTTCATTTGATGAAGCGATGAAAGATTGTGAGATCGTGATTCATACCGCATCGCCTTTCGTTGTCACCAATTATAAAGATGCTGTTAAAGATATCATTGAGCCTGCGGTGAAAGGCACAGAAAATGTTTTGAACAGCGTTAATCGCACTGAATCAGTTAAACGTGTCGTACTCACTTCAAGCATTGCCTCAACCTACGGCGATGCAGTTGAGATTCAAGACACTGCCAATAATGAGTTTGATGAAAATCACTGGAACACAACCAGTAGCGAAACACACCAGCCCTACCCTTATTCAAAAGTCATGGCAGAACGCAAAGCTTGGGAAATGGCCGAGCAACAAAACCGTTGGGATCTTGTATGCATTAACCCAGCTTTAGTGATGGGGCCATCCCTGACCGATGCGAGTCAGTCAGGTAGTATTGAAGTACTACAACAGTTCGGTAATGGCACCACCTTGTTCGGTGTTCCTCCAATGTGGAATGGGATTGTCGATGTTCGTGATGTTGCCGATGCACATATCGCTGCGGCATTAAATCCAAATGCACATGGCCGCTATATTATTTGTGGTGGAACATTAAGCTTATTGGATATGGGCAAGGCACTTACTCAGAAGTTTGGCTATAAGTTTCCATTCCCGCACTTTACTGTGCCAAAAACAGCCTTTTCTTTTGTCGCGCCAATCCTCGGTCATTCACGTCAATTTGTAAAATTGAATATGGGTTATCCCATCTATTTTAATTCACAACGTAGCGTGAAAGATTTAGGGATTGAATATCGCGATGTGCGTGAAAGTGTCTGTGAACATTTCCAACAATTGCTGGATGATGGCATTGTAAAAAAATATATTTGATACAACATCGTATAGGTATTCGACTCAAGTTATAAAATTGGATATTCGGAAACGTCATCCACAACCTGAGCAAGCCAAAGCGACTAAAGCTTTGGTGAAGCGAAAGCCAACAACTGGCGTAGTCTATACTCAAGCATAGCTTTCGCTTTGCGGTACGGCAAAGATGATAAATCTTTGCTATTCGCACCTCAGGTTTTGCTTACTTTGGGCAAAACCAAAGTAAGTCCAGCTGAAAGCTTATCCTGAAATTGAGTGTACACTCGGCAAGACTCTGTCAAGATAATTATTTCCCAGTCTCAGGATTTAATTAAATAGTCCCATTCAACTCACATTCATTGAATGGGCTTTTCTTGGTAGATTAAGCCTCGTATTGCGCCAAAAATTCCAAGAACTCTTGTTCATTCATCACGCGAATTTCCAGTTTCTGCGCTTTATCCAGCTTACTACCCGCTTTCTCGCCTGCAACCACACATTTGGTTTTGCTAGAAACACTACCACTCACACGAGCACCCAAGGCTTGAAGCTTTTGTGTCGCCTCATCACGTCCCATGGTTTCCAGCGTTCCAGTCACCACCCAACTCTCACCATTCAAGGGTTGGCGTGTTGGCGCGGTTGGTGCATCCCAATGAATGCCCGCAGCCATTAAACGATCGAGTACCTCAATGTTATGCGGTGCCTGAAAGAAATCAGCAATCCATTCAGCTGTAATATCACCAACATCAGGCGTTTTCTTGAGTGCTTCAATATCCGCTGATTTCAGAGCCTCAAGCGTCTGAAACGTATTCGCCAGCATACGCGCGGTGGTCTCACCCACCCCACGAATCCCCAAGGCATAAATAAAGCGTGCCAAAGTGGTTTTCTTACTGGCTTCAATCGCATCAATCAGGTTCTGAACCGATTTCTCACCCATTTTCTCAATGGTCAATAAAGTGTCACGATGCTCATGCAAATGATAAATATCAGCCACATCTTTGAGTAAGTTGAGATGCAGAAGTGACTCCACCCAACGATCACCTAGACCTTCAATATCCAAAGCTTTACGTGAAACAAAATGACGAATCGCTTCAATACGTTGTGCCGCACAATACAAACCACCTGAACAACGTGCCAATGCCTCACCTTCTGGCATGACCACAGGCGAATCACAGACTGGACAATTTTCTGGAAGATGCACCATCTCGGCATCCACAGGACGAAACTCAGCCCAGACCTTCTCGACCTTTGGAATCACATCGCCAGTACGGTAAACACTTACGGTATCGCCAACACGCACATCTAAACGGTGAATCTCACCAATGTTATGTAAGGTCACATTCGATACCGTCACCCCACCAACAAAGACTGGCGCTAAACGTGCAACAGGTGTTAGTGTGCCTGTACGTCCCACTTGCCAGTCAATATTTTCCACTTGGGTGAGTGCTGCCTGTGCAGGAAATTTATAGGCCGTTGCCCAACGCGGTTCACGGCTCAAGAAACCCAATTGTTGTTGCTGTTTAAGGCTGTCCACCTTAATCACCATGCCATCAATTTCAACCTTGAGGTCTGGGCGTTCTTGTTGAATCTGTTCATAACGCTGTTGGACTTCCTCAATCGAAGCACAGAGGAACTGACGCTCTGCAATTTCAAAACCGAACTTGGTCAACCAATGCAAACTATCATGCATGGTCTCAAGTCCATGATTCGGTACACACTGTGCAATTCCATAAGCATAGAACGCCAATGGACGTGAGGCTGCAATGTTTGGATCAAGCTGCCTTAAACTACCTGCCGCCGCATTCCGTGGATTGGCAAAGGTCTTATCGCCTTTAGCTTCCTGATCCGCATTGAGTTTTTCAAAGCCTTGCTTCGGCATCAACACTTCGCCACGCACTTCTAAGAAATCTGGAATCGCTTGATGCTGACTCGATAAAACTTTTGGCAAGTTGCGTATGGTTTTGACATTTTGAGTAATATCTTCGCCTGTCTCGCCATCGCCACGAGTGACACCACGAACCAACACACCATTTTCATACCACAGTGAAATCGCTAAACCATCCAGTTTCAGCTCTACTTCATACTGCACTTTCTGGTTCGGTAAACGTTCATCAATACGACGGGCAAAAGCAAACAGGTCTTCCTGATTAAACACATTGCCCAATGACAACATTGGCACTGCATGAGTGACACTTTCAAATTTCGATAAGGCCTGACCACCCACTTTATTGGTCGGGGTATCCGCCTGAATACAGTCTGGATATTGTTGTTCTAAGGCTTTCAATTGATGAAATAAATGGTCATATTCACTGTCTGAAATGGAAGGTTGATCCATCACATAGTAAGCATGATTATGTTTTGCAATCAGTTGAATTAACTGACGCATTTGCTCAATAACTGAGTTGTGTTCCATTTAAATTTCACCATATAAAAGGGCGGAAAAACCGCCCTATAACTTTTCACTGAATTTATTATAAAAGATTCATTAAGCTGTTGCTTGATTTGGACGATAATCAATCACGTGATGACGCCAATGTTCTTTTAACTGCGGCGTAAATTCCAGATTATTTTCATCATAGACCTTACCATCGACTTCACGCGCAATTAAACCCGCAATACTGGTCATCATGTCATAACCCGTAACGGCCTTAGTGTTTGGTAATGCCAAGAAGAATGCAAGACCTTGCACCTGCTCACCAGATAAGGTTTCCAGATCAAAACCAGCTGGGCCATTATCCGTCATACGCAATACTGAGAACATCAAGGCACTTGGTTCATCGGTATTTTCATAACGATGGAAGCACGACATTTCACCGAAACGTAAGCCATATTTTAATAAGACTTTAAGTGCTTTATCACCCGATAAGGCACGGCGTGGATTCGGATAAACATTCAGAGCAATGATCTGCTCTGCAGTTGCTAAAGCACTTTCATCGTCGTAGCGCTGCTGTTCATGTAAATGCACATCCAGAATATTACTTTCACCATCAAACTCTTCAATTGCGACTGTTTCGATATTCGGGTTCAAGCTGAGTTCTGCTTCGGTTTTATTTTCCTCAGCTTTCTCTGTAGCTTCTGCATTTTTAGAGACGATTGTTGTTTCTGCTTCAGCAGTCACGGTCTCATCTTTTTGAACAGTTTCAGTTTCTACAACCGCTTCAACAGTTTCTTCTTTAGCCACTTCTTCTGTTGAAACCACAGCTTCTGTTTTTTCTGCGGTATTTGCAGTCTCAACCGTTTTTTCTACTGGGGTCTCTACCGCAACCGCGTCTGTATTCAGACTTGGTTCAACACGTTCAGTTGTGGTGACCACTTCATCTGGTAAAACTTGATCTCGTACATGACGAGGGATGACGGGCTGCTGACTTTCAGGATTAATATATAAATCCGCTTCTAATGACGGCTCGACTGGTTTCGGTTTTCTTAAAAGCATCATTAAACCAACGAGCATAATCACAACGGCGATAACAATGCCTATTATTGTATTCATTTCCATACTATGACTCCGCAACTAACCCGTATTCTTTTGCCTGCTCTAAATCGACAGTCACTAATTTTGATGTGCCTGGCTCTGGCATGGTCACTCCCAGTAAGTCAGTTGCCATTGTCATCGCCAATTTATTATGTGTAATGTAAATGAATTGCACCTGTTCAGAAAGCTCTTTTACCAAATTACAATACCGCTGAACGTTGGCATCATCCAAAGGCGCATCAACTTCATCCAAAACACAGAATGGTGCAGGGTTTAATCTAAAGATCGCAAACACCAGCGCCAATGCCGTCAAGGTTTTTTCACCACCCGATAAGAGAGCCAATGAACTGTTTCGTTTGCCTGGTGGACGCGCCATCAATTTCACACCAGATTGCCAGTCATCTTCAAGACTTAAGCTCGCTTCCCCGCCATTAAAGACTTTAGGGAAAAGGACTTGCATCTCTTGATTGACCTGATCAAAAGTGGTCATGAATAACTTACGGGTTTCCTGATCAATACTTTTCATGGCATCTTTCAGTTGATCAACCGTATTCTGCAAGTCCTGCATCTGATGACTGAGTTCATCAAAACGCTGTGATACTTCCTCATATTCTTGCGAAGCTGCCAGATTGACCGCACCAATTTTTTCGAATTGCTGCTGCGCTTTTTCTAGTTTCTGTTGATGATCTTTTATTTCAATCGACAGATCAGATAAAGCATCTGCATTTAACTCTTTCAGTTGTTCCAGATAATGTTCACGATCCGATTTGGCAGCCTGCCAAGCCAAACGCTTTTGCTCTAACTGTTCACGCACCTGCTCATCTTTTTGCTGGGCTTGATGACGCTGTTCAGTCAACTGCTGCTGTTTCTCTTGAATCTGATTCAGCTCAAGTTGCCATTCATTCCAGTTTTTTTGCAATTTTTCAGTTTGATGAAATTGTTCCTGAAATTGTGACTCTAAATTTGGCAGTTCCAGTTGAATCGGATCAACAAATTTCTTTGCCTGTTCAATTTGTTCAATAATTTGATGATACTGCGTTTTTAAGAATGAAATATCTTTCTCTAACAGCTCAATTTGCTGATTGGCCTGGGATGTTTGGCGACGTAGACTTTCACGTTGCTGTTGCTGCTGAAGCAACTGTTGTTGTTGTTCGTCCAGTTGTTCATTCAGGTTTTCTACCTGAAACTGCAAGGTTTTATAATTCGGCAATACCGCTTCTAATTTGAGTGCCAGCGCATGTAAATCAATTTCCAGATCATCACGCTGCATCGCATCTTCTTCAAGCTGTAGATCCAGTTGTTTGAGTTGATCTGCCAATTGCTGTTGCTGCAATACAAAAGCCTGCGCTGTACTTTGCAATTTGGCAATTTGCACATCCAGCTGTTGCAGCTCTTTCTGTTTTTGTTTCAGACTTTGCTGCTGTTGCTGTAACTGTTGTTGTTGCTGTTGCAAGGCGTGCTGCTGTTGAGAAAATTGCTGTTCCAATTCAAGCTGCTTGGGTTGTTTCTCCGCAAGTTGCAGCTCAATTTCCTCTAAACGCACTTGATGGCTCAACATACCTTGCGCACTTTGGCTATCTTCATCGTAATGCAGACCAATCACCCAATCTGCGCCAACATGATAACCATCCAGCGTTAAAATCGACTGTGTCTGCTGGAGTTCTGCTTGATGCGCTAAGGCGATTGCCAGACTCTCAGCCACAGCAACATTTACCCATAATGAAGATTGTGGGGCTTCAATCCAGTCTGATAGATATTTTAAATCTCCCCTAACCCCTCTTTGAAAAAGAGGGGAACTCCTCCCTTTATCAAAGGGAGGTTGGGAGGGATTCTTTAATTGTCGAGCCACACCTTCTTGAAATGACTGTTCATCATCCAGTAAATGCGCTTGTAACCATTTGGCCAAGAACTTTTCAATGATACTGGCATGGCTTTTACCTTGCGCGGTTAAACGCAGGCTTTGCATCAAGCGAAGCGTATTCTGCTGATGCTTTGGACTTTGTTTTGCCACCAGTTGATTCAAATTCTTTTGTTCAGCCAGTAAAACCTGTATTTCGGTTTTAAGCGTTTGCACATCCGCCTTATCCAGCTGTTGTTGTTCTTGTTGCGCCTGTAACTTTTGCTGTAGTTCTTCAATAGCGGCTTCCAACTCAACGATCTCTTGATGAAGTTGTTGCTGCAATTGTTCCAGTTGAGCCTGTTCTTCGTCTTGAACCTGCGCTCGGATCTGACCACTTTGCGATTGTAGCGTTTGCTTTTGCTGTTCGATTCGCAACACATTTTTGGCAAGCTGCTCAATTTGCGCGGCCATCTGCAACTTTTGCTGTTGTTGCTTATCGACCTGTGCTTTGAGCTGTTCAAACTGCTGTTGTGCTTGCTTTTGCTGGGCCTGAACATCACTCACGTTTTGTTCGGCCGTTTGTGTTTGCTGTTCTAATGCTAGCAATGTTTCATTTTGCTCATCAAACTGGGCAGATAAAGTTTCGATCTGGAGTTCAGACAACTGTAAACGTTCTTTGGTCTGTACTTTCTGCTGTTCAAGCTGTACCAGACTATTGCTATTCTGCTGGAACAGGCTCTGCTTTTGTTCCAGTGTCATTTTCAACTCAGCCAGTTTTTTCTCTGCCTGCTGCCACTCCTGTTGCAATGGCGAAGACTGCTGAATTAAGCGCTGAAATAAAGCACTGGTCGCTTCCAGATCATGTTCAATCGTCTGTGATTCAGAACGAACCAATTTAAATTGTTCACCCAATGCCGTCATTTCAACGGTATATTCTTGTTGTAATTTTTGACTTTGATTAGCTTGGAAAGACAGAATCTCAATTTTTAAAGTACGGATCTGACCTTCTAAGGTTTTGTATTGAATCGCAGCTTCAGATTGACGCTTCAAGCTTCTCAGCTGTGATTTTAGTTCCGCGGCAATGTCATCTAAACGTGCCAGATTTTGTTCAGTATGTTCTAAGTGCTGTAAAGTCTCGCGACGACGTGCCTGATAACGCGATACCCCAGCGGCTTCTTCAATAAAGACCCGCATTTCTTCAGGCTTGGCATCCACCAGACGGTTAATCATGCCCTGTTCAATCACCGCATAAGAGCGCGGCCCTAAACCTGTACCCAAGAAAATATCGGTAATATCACGACGACGACAACGCGTACCATTCAGGAAATACTCCGACTTCCCTTCACGCGTCACCTGACGACGGACTGCCAGCTCATTATAGGCGTTATATGCCCCACCCAATTTGCCATAGGTATTGTCAAAACGAAGTTCGACACTGGCAACACCGACAGGTTTACGCTTGGCTGTCCCTGTAAAGATGACATCCTGCATACTACCGCCACGCAATTGACGTGCGTTGGACTCGCCCATGACCCAGCGAATCGCATCAATAACATTGGATTTACCGCAACCGTTCGGCCCCACAACCGCAGTTCGGTTCGCCTTAAAATTTAATGTTGTACTATCGGCGAAAGATTTAAAGCCTGAAAGTTTTAAACTACTTAAACGCATATTGCCCTAACTAGCGGCGTGAGCGTCTAGCCCAAGCCAATTCAATCTGTTTCATACGTGTCAGAGATTCCAACACAAGGTTACGCAAGTGTCGACAAAAATCTTCCATAAATAAAGCAGCTTGTTGTGATTTTCGGATCAAAATAGCATCAATCACCAGCTTAAACAGCGTAAATGACTCTTGTAGCTCCCGACGCGAGGTATTCAAAGTAAGAAAATAGCTACGGCGCAATGAAGGCAACAGTTCTTTATAAAATTGCATGAGATATGGATTTGCCACCATTTCATGTTGTTCAGCTAAATATTTAAAGATTGCATCGTAAAATTTTTCAATGTCACCCGCCCTGACGAACTCAACCAATTGATCCAGTAAAGCTTGTAAATGCTCAGCTTCATTGACACGCCAAGTTTCACTAATGCGTTGCACGATATGCCCCAGAACCATCACATTGGTATCAAATAGCGCTTTGACCTGTTGCGCCGACATTTCAGATACAATCGCACCGCGTCGTGGAAAAATCTCAATTAAATAGGTACGTTCCAGTAATAACAATGCTTCACGGACAGAACCGCGACTGACATCTAATTCTTTCGCAATGCGCAACTCTTGAATACGTTCGCCTTCAACCAGCTCACCGCTAATAATTTGTTCACTAATATATTTTGCAATCTGTTCAGAAAGACTATCAGCCTCTTCGAGATTCATGAGCGCCTCGCTATCTTTGTTATACGCATTGTCCAATGCTATTTACGCTTTTTTGTTTTAACTGATCTCACCCTATAAATTCTATATCATTGTCTGACAATTTTATTGCTTTTTAAGCCAATCGTCCTGAAAAAGCACCTATCCATTCTCAAAATAGATGAAAAAATCATTTTTTCTATTTTTATTATCAAATATTTATATTTTCCATGAGTCGCCAACCATCCATCTGATCGGAAAATAACTTTATGGAATAAATCACAAAAAATATTATTTATATTAAATCAATCGCAATTTAATCATGGATGAATACGCACATAAGCATCTTCATCCATTCTTGAAGTTCATGACTAACGAAATAAATTAATATCTACATCAGCCCTTTGTAGATGAAATAACACCCAACCACCACCAATAAGCCTGCAAAGCATTTTTTCAACATGGCTGGCGATAACAGATGAGCAACCTTGGCACCAAATTTCGCGGTGATAAAGCTCATGACACTAATGCCCAAAAAAGCATAAATATGGACGTAGCCAATGGTATTCGGCACTTCAATCTGTTCTTTCGCACCAAACCACATAAAGCCCAATGCACCTGCTACAGCGATCGGCAATCCACACGCTGCCGAAGTCGCCACTGCTTTTTGCATCACCACACCATGACGATTCAGATAAGGAACGGTCAAACTGCCACCACCGATACCAAAAATCGCCGATGCCACCCCAATGCCACCACCCGCAACCAACTGTAATGGTGCGGATGGCAAGTGCCGATTTGGATCAACCACGGCATTGGCCCCTTTAAACATCTTATAAGCCATCCAAGCCGCGAATACACCGATCACCAGTTGCAAATGCTGCCCTGACATCAAGTCGGCAACACCAGCACCCAAAAATGATCCTAACACCAACCCTGGTGCAAGATTACGAAACACAGGCCAGAGCACTGCACCTTTCTTATGATGGGCCGTTACTGAACTGATTGAGGTCACAATAATGGTTGCTAACGATGTACCCACTGCAATATGCATAATGACATTCGGGTCATAATTCATTTGCGTGAAGACAATATATAAAATCGGCACAATAATTAAGCCACCGCCTACACCAAATAGCCCCGCAGCAAATCCGGCAATTGCACCAATCAGCAAATATATGATTAACTCCATAAACAAATGACCACGCTACTTGTAAAAATGATGGATGATTTCGCAACCCGCCAGCTTCAACAACTCTTGAACGCAAAAAAACAGTTTCCCGAAGTGGTTTTACTCAAGACCACTACAACATCAACCAATGATGATATGCGTGAGATTGCAGAAAAAGGCATTACGACAGGACTGGTTTGCAGTGCGCAGCAAACACAAGGTCGAGGTCAACATCAACGACCATGGTCCTCTCCTGAAGGAAACATTTATTTAAGCACACTGATCCAGACCAAGACAGCACTAGACGGTCGTCTGGCATTGGAAATTGCGTTAAATATTCTACAGATGCCGAGCTTACACGGTCTTCAACTACAAGTGAAATGGCCCAACGATTTATATAGCCCTCAAGGGAAATGGGGCGGTATTTTGGTGGAACCACTTTCGACTCATCAAGCCATTATTGGAGTGGGCATCAACTTAACCACGCCACCTGTGGAAAATGCTGACCAGCAAATTACCTCATTACAAATGCTTGGTTTAGATCCAATCGACCGAATCGGATTAATTGCTGAACTCTATACGGCAATCCAACAGGCAGCCCAGTGGTTTGAACATGGCAGTTATAATCTGGCAGAACGTTTTAACCACCACGCAATTTGGCTCAATCAACACGTGGAATTTGAGCATACTCAAGGCAAAGTTCAGGGACTGTTCCAAGGTATCTCCAATGAAGGCGCGGTATTGATCAAGACCGATCAAATCCAGCAATTTTATCAAGGTCGCTTACGTCTCGCTTCAGTTTGAGAATAGGAAGAGCTCATGAAAAGTTTATGGCTTGATATTGGAAATACCCGTTTAAAATACTGGATTACACAGAACGATCAGGTGCTTGAGCACGCAGCCGAGTTACACCTGCAATCGCCTGCCGATTTATTACTGGGTTTAATCCAGCATTTTCGTCATCAGAACCTAACGCAGGTTGGTATTTCTTCCGTACTGGATTCAGAGAATAATCAGCGTATCCAGATGATTCTCGATATTCTGGATATTCCGATCATCTTTGCCAAAGTTCATGCAGAGTATGCTGGTCTAAAATGTGGTTATGAGGTGCCAAGCCAGCTCGGGATCGACCGCTGGTTGCAAGTCTTGGCAATGGCAAAGCCAGATGAAAACTTTTGTGTGATTGGTTGCGGGACTGCCCTGACCATCGATCTGGTTGAAGGATTGCAGCATCTCGGCGGTTATATTCTGCCAAATCTCTATCTGCAACGGGATTCTCTGATTCAGAATACCAAAGGGATCAAAATTCCAGACTCTGCCTTTGATAATTTAAAACCGGGTCATAACACGGTCGATGCAGTCCATCACGGTATATTGCTGGGTCTCATCAGTACCATTGATCAAATCATGCAGCAATCCCCGAAAAAGTTAATCTTAACAGGTGGTGACGCCGCTTTATTTGCTAAATTCCTCAGTCATTATCAACCTCAAGTTGAATCGGATTTATTGCTACAAGGTTTAAAACACTATGTTCAGCTAAATTCAGCCTTGAGCAAGGTTTGAAGTGCCTGCAATAACTGTGGAAATTCCTTAAAGCCATCTTCTGCACGAAAATGTCCAGCCTGAGCAACCTCAATCAGCTGGGCATTGAGCAGGTTTGAAAATTTAAACATCAATGGCACAGGAATTATCGGATCGTTGCTGGAAAAGAATACCAGACGTCGCTGAATATTCGCTCTCAGAATGCCGCTCTCAAACTGGGCATTTTGAATAAAAGCATTAAATTCTGGATGTTGAGCAATCGGGTCATTAAAACCAGCAATAAAAATTCCCGCTTTGATGGTCATTTGCTTCAATTTCTGAGCCAAAAATCGTGAGAGCGCCACACAAGAAAGCCCATGTGCCACCACGATACTTCGCTCATTCAGCCCTTTTAATTGCGCTTCCAGACAAGTTTGCCAAATCTCCGCTTCGGGATGACTGGCATCTGCAAGAAACACTCGCTCAACCCTAAGCTCATCGCTTTGCAGTTGTTGTTCTAACCAGCCATACCAATGCTGATCGAGATCGGCATTTTCACAATGCAGAATAAATACGCTATTTTTTGAATTATGTGACATATTTAACACTATTTTTCAATAAAAACATAAACTTAGAAATATATATTGCACTTTTTTAATTATTCTTAATATTAATATTTTGTATCAATTTTATACAACACCACTCAAAATATAGGCATAGAAAAAGGCGCATTACGCGCCCTTTTAGGAAGTCGATAGAACTTACTTTTTCTGGTCATTACTACCAAATAAAGGTCCCATACCACCACCGCCACCAAATTGTTTTTGCATATTGCCCAATGATTTTAGCATTTTGCTCATACCAGATGGATTCGCAAACTTCTTCATCATTTTCGCCATCTGTGCCTGTTGCTTGATCAGTTTATTCACTTCAGCAACGTCCATACCACAACCGGCAGCAATACGTTTTTTACGACTTGGGTTAATCAAATCAGGGTTACGACGCTCTTTGATCGTCATTGACTGAATGATGGCTTCCATACGTTTGACTTGCTTTTCTGGATTGGCTTTTTCAATTGCATCCTGAATACCCGCATTGCTCATGCCAGGTAATTTGTCCAGGAAGCCCATCATGCCGCCCATTTTGCTCATTTGCTCAAACTGCATCAGCATATCTTCAAAGTTGAAGTTGCCGCCTTTTTGCAGTTTTTTCGCCATTCTCTCGGCTTTTTCTTTGTCGATTTTGCGTTCAACTTCTTCGACCAAAGAAAGGACGTCACCCATACCCAAGATACGTTGTGCAACACGATCTGGATGGAATGGCTCAAGTGCATCCAGTTTTTCACCAATCCCCAAGAACTTGATTGGCTTACCAGTAATGGCACGAACCGAAAGTGCTGCACCACCGCGTGCATCACCATCAGTTTTAGTCAGAATCACACCGGTTAAAGCTAAAGCATCATTAAACGCCTTTGCAGTATTGGCAGCATCCTGACCCGTCATTGCATCAACAACGAATAAGGTCTCGGTTGGTTTCACCGCCGCATGTAATTCTTTGATCTCGTCCATCATGTCTTCATCGACATGTAAACGACCTGCTGTATCGACAATCAGAACATCAGCAAACTGGATTTTCGCCTGCTCAATCGCACGATTCACAATATCAATCGGCTTTTCAGATGCTTCAGAAGGAATAAAACCAACACCGACTTCATTCGATACTGTTTCTAACTGCTTGATCGCTGCTGGACGATAAACGTCGGCAGACACCGTCATTACTTTTTTCTTTTGGCGTTCTTTTAAGAAACGTGCCAATTTTGCAGCAGTCGTGGTTTTACCTGCACCTTGCAAACCGGCAAGAAGCACAACAACTGGTGGTTTTGCACTTAAATCTAATGTTTCATTTGCCTCACCCATCATCTTGGTGAGTTCATCATAGACAATCTTTACAAATGCCTGACCAGGAGAAAGCTGAGTCATGACTTCTTGACCGAGCGCTTCTTCCTTAACCTTCGCGATAAATTCACGAGTTACAGGTAACGCCACATCGGCTTCAAGAAGTGCCATACGTACTTCACGTAGGGTATCTTTAATATTGTCTTCGGTCAGCTGCCCTGAGCCAGTAACATTTCTTAAACTCTGTGTGAGTCGTTCTGTTAAGGTATCAAACATTGCGAAATCCGCTTAAAATGGCTAGTTGCAAAAAAATCTTTCTTAAAATAGAAAATTTATGCATAAGATGCTATAGGATACTGTAGTTCGAAGCGAATTTATATCTTATATGGTGAATATTATTCATCCTCCTAAAAAAGGTTTGACATGATCAGTCTCCCCTTGGTTTACACAATTTTGGCACTTATCGCCTATACCAGTTCATTCTGGTATTTGTTTATTCGTTTAATGTCAAAACGTACTCCAAATCTTTGGTGTTATGGCCTGATGGTCGGTTTAGGACTGGTGCTGCATGCGACTGTCCTTTCCCAAGACATGCTGACATCTATTGGGGTGAATTATGATGTATTCAACCTGATGTCCTTCACCTCTGGACTCATGTTGGCACTCAGTCTGATCCTGAGCCTGATTCGCCCAATCCTGCCATTGAACCTGATTGGAACGCCTGTAGCCGCTTTTGGCTTAATCTTGGGTTTCGCTTTTAGCCAGCCAAATCAAATTATTGAACAGCATAGTTTTGGTCTGGACTTACATATCATTTTGTCCCTGTCGGCTTATGCTGTGCTGCTCATGGCAACCATTCATGCTGTTCTGCTCTGGTTTCAGGATCGGGAACTAAAAAAGAAACAAAAACGTCGTATCTGGGTGAATTTGCTTCCACCATTTCAGGTGATGGAGTCATTATTATTTGACTTGATTATTACTGGATTTGGCCTGCTTACAGCCGCATTATTGTTCGGCTTCTTTACCATTGATAACTTTTTTGCCCAACATCTCGCACATAAAACTGCATTTAGTATCATTTCATGGTTCTTATACGGCGCATTATTGATCGGACATTACAAGTTTGGCTGGCGTGGACGCAAAGCAATTCGTTTCACCATTACTGGTTTTGTCCTGCTAGCAATCGGTTTTATGGGCAGTAAGTTTGTTTTAGAAATGATATTAGGACGTTGATAAAACGTTCTAATATGGACTCTCATGTACTCTTACTATAAAAATACAGATAGAGATGGCGTAATAGAGCTGTATGAATTAGATCAGGAATATTACTGCTTAAGAGCAATTTGTATCACGTCAACAATAATTTTAAATTCAGCTGTTATCGATGAACAATCTAATTTATTTCTTCCAGAAGGAAGCTTTTCTGAAAATTTAGAACAATTATCTGTAACGACAAAAGAAGATTTTTTAAACTTTTGGCATAAATCTACATTTCAATATTTAGAGGCATGGAATAGGTTAAAGACCAAATTTCAGGTCAACCAATGCATTGATTCAGAAATCGTTTGTTTTTATCCCCAAGGAGTAATTGTAAAATTTGGAAAAAGTTTTTATGGTCTAGCGAACTATAAAGTCTGCGAATCCATTTTAGGAACAGACAATATTTATCCTCAACAAAAAATTAAGCTTTATGTGCAAAACTTTGATGATGAAAACTTATGGATTAACTTCTCTGTAAACCCCCAACATCAACTTGTGTAGCCGCCCCTATCATTTTCTAGACATCTTACCAAAAAATGCGTATAACGCTGTTTTCGCTTAACTAGGTAAAAATCGTGAAACTTGTACTCGCTCCGATGGAAGGTCTTACTGATCCAATCATGCGTGATGTGCTCACCCATGTTGGCAGTTTTGATTGGTGCGTGACCGAGTTTATCCGTATTACCGATAGCATTCAGCCAGATCATATCTACTATAGCTTTTGTCCAGAGCTGAAAAATGGCGGTAAAACCGCAGCAGGTACGCCTGTACATGTGCAATTTCTGGGCAACAATCCTGAGATGCTCGCTGCCAATGCAGCCAAAGTGGTTGAACTGGGTGCACCTGCGATTGATCTGAATTTTGGTTGCCCTGCCAAAACAGTAAACCGCCATCGTGGGGGTTCTGTGTTACTAGATGAGCCAGAAACCGTACATCTCTTAGTCAAAGCCGTTCGTGATGCTGTACCTGCACATATTCCAGTTTCAGCAAAAATGCGTTTGGGTTATCTTGATGAAAATCACACTTTGGATAATGCCCATGCCATTGAAGATGCAGGTGCGAGCTGGCTCACCGTACATGCACGCACCAAAGCAGATGGTTATACCCCACCCGCCTATTGGGAAAAGATCCAACCGATTACCGAAGCATTAAAAATCAATGTTATTGCCAATGGTGAAATCTGGAACAATGCCCATGCAAAAGCCTGTCTAGAGCAATCTCATTGTCAGGATTTAATGATTGGTCGGGGTGCGGTGACTACACCAGATTTAACCTTATGTATTCGTCAAAATATGGATCAGGCGCTGCTGTCTTGGCCTGAACTGGTGGAATTGCAACTACGCTTCTTAAGCGGACAATACAAGACTGAAATTGGCATGGTGGGACGTTATAAGCAATGGCTCGGTATGATGACCAAGGCGTATCCTGAAGCCCAGCAACTCTGGGGACATGTGAAGAAGATTAAACAGCTCGAAGACATCCTTCAGTACTTAAAGCAAAGCTAAGGCTGAAATTCGATTTTAAATTAAAAAAAGCGGCCTAAGCCGCTTTGGAAAACCCAAAATCAATTCAAGATTACATTCCACTCACTTTCATTTTTAAATTCGTTACGGAAGCCCCTGTCATACCAATATTTCCAATCGAAGCATTAGGTAAGTTATTAAAGACACCTGACTGTTGGGCTGCATTTGAACCCAACAGGACATTATTCAACTGTAAATCAAACTTGTCTGTTGTACCTGCATTGCCAAAAATAATCCCCCCCTTATCAGCTCCCTCTGTACCATACACACCAGCATAGAAACCTTTAAGCCCAAAAGGACTACCATTATGTCCTGTCAATTTAAAGTTAAAACTTGCGCCAACAGCGGTCGTTGCTGCGTTTCCAGAGGTTGTATAATCAGAAACCAGCATAATATTACAACCATTCCCTGAACCACAGATGGACTCAATTGCGCCATCAAACATAATCATATGCCCTTGTGGTGCCGCACCCAGCTGGATGTTCATACTTGGTTTATTCGATGCAAAAACGATATCGATACCACCTACACGCAACAGTTCTTTAACATCACTTTTAAGTAAAGTCCCTGCCGTAAAAATGGAATTACGTGTATAGCTACTTCCATTTAAATTAGAAAGCGAATTTGATCCTGCGGTATAAATAGAGAAAGGTGAGATTCGAAGTCCTGTAATACTATTATCGAAAGTCAAACCAATATTTGCAAAAGCGCCTTTTGCAGCAGCATTACCCTTATCTGTATCAATGGTTGCTTTCAAGCCGAAAGTGGTCTCGGTACTGCCATTTAATCCCGATACTTTTACAGGCGCTGCAACAGCTTGTCCTGCCACACCAGCAATCACCAGACCTGCACGCCCCGTATAACCACCACTTGGCAGACCATCATTATCAATGATTGCCATTTGATTGAACTGGATATTGGACTGTACACCAATGGTCAAACCGTCTTGTCCAGTCGTTGCTGAAAGACTCTGATCGTCCATCGGCTGCATCGCCATTGTTAATGGACTTAACAATAATAATGACAAACACGTTAGCTTCTTGTTTTTATTCATTGTCCTCATCCATAGACAAATGTTTAAAATATATACTACAGCTTAACATAACCCTCTCACTGCACAATCACTTTATCGTTAGACAGATAAGTGGAAGCATCAACTGTTACACCATCAAATGCCTTAGTTTCGAGGCATGATTGAAAATTGGCTGGTTAAGCGTCCACCAGTAATTGCCATTTCACCTAAACGCTGAGCACCGCCACTCGGGCCATAAAGGTTAATATCTCGAGTTCTAAAGACACCGTCAGTGGTACGATTCGGGTTAAAGGTTAGCCCAGCATTAAAGCTTGCTACCCCTTCTCCTGAACTATCTCGACTGATCTTAATGGCATTGTTAAACGCAACATCACCCTGAATATTATCTAGGCCTAAAGTTGAACCATCCACAGGATCACTAATTTGAATCGTGTTATTGCTTGCTGCATTTAATTTAAGATCACCGACAATATTCAAGGCATTGCCTGTGCCATCCGCTTTATATTCGTTATTTGGAATAAGAGACAGATTCATATCTCCGCCGATACGAAGTTTTAAACCAAATAAAACATCATTACTCAGTGCAAAGTTATTATTTGGTGAAACACCACCCGTATAAGTTGCACCAGGTAAATAACCCGCGGCGACTTCTGCTGCCATCACGATGAGCATATCTTTGAGGGTCGCATTAAAACTGCCATTTTCAAGGCCGAGACTTCCCGTTCCTTTTAATAACATATCAATATTACGCAATCCCATGTAATAGTTTCGAGCGCCATCAATCACCAGAATAGAAGTGGTTTTATTTCCCAAAGCCTTGTAGTTGCTATCACGATCTACGCCTGTGGTACTCATACCCAATGAAAAACCCAATCTTGGCGTTTCACCAGTGCTTCCAACACTATGTTTCACACCATTTTTATCAAAATAGAAAGCCTCATTGGCATTCACCTTAGTCCCATACATTGCCATATTGGCATTCAGGTTATAAAAAGGTAATGCTAAGCCCCAGTTATTATCCGTGTGATTGGTGATTGGTGCATATCCACTTTCAGGATTACTGGTTGCACTGTTGGTAAAACGTCCACGTCGAGAAATTGCCTGAAACTCTGCACCCCGAATTGCCACAAGCAGACTATAAGGATTTGTGGTACCTGTTTGGGTATGAAGACTTTGCGTATAGTCCACATCTCGGGTTAAGAAACTACCATTACCAAATTTAGAAGTCTGGAAAACATAGTTTGCTGGTAGAAATACCGAACGGGCATCCACCAGGTTGATATAGACATTACCTGTATCAAATGAGCCTCGGCTACCTAACTGTAAGCCAGTTAAATTGCCAAATTCAAAACCATAGGTATTTAATCCAGCACCGCCAATTTCTAAAGTTGTCGCCTTTCCGTCACTCCCCAACATAGTGTCATTATCTTTAGTAAATTCAGCCTTCATACGGAATGCGACACCCGTTTTCCCCATAATGGCATTTCCCTCAGTGGTGCTGCCGAGAATATTGGTTCCCTCAGGATTGCCATAGCTGCTTCCATAAGCAGGATTCGCTGCATTACTTGCATTGATACCACGTAACTGTAGAGAACCATTAATCATACGACCATTGGCTCCGACACGAATTAAACCTTTAGCCTTATTATCAGGACTGGCTTGCTGATTTAACGGCGTATTGGTTGCATCCAGCGTATAAGGAGAAGCTGGATTTGCTTTTTTATTCAATAAAAACTCTAAATTTAATCCAGCATTGGTCGCTACGCCTCCATCTGCGTAGGTTCCAGCTGTAACATTGCCAGTATCTTTAACACGCGTAAAATCGACATAACCATAATCAGTCGTCGGCGTCTGGGTCAATGAAGCATTTGCTGCATTGCCAGTAAGTAATGCATTATTGGTTTGTAGCTTGATCCCTTCAACAGAATCGACAAACATCACGCCTTTACCTAAGAAGTTAAAATTCAGATTCTTTAGAACCAGTTGATTCAACTCATTATTTGAAGTCTGACCCAAATAAATATTGGCATTTTTAAGGCCTAACTCTAACGAAGCCTGACTACTTTTACTAAACAGTCCGTCCGTCGTTTTAAACTTCAAGTCCAGCGGTGATGTTGTTTGAATAGCTAAATTACCAATATCACTACTACATCTATTGGTATCGCAAATCTGAAATGAATCAATTGTAATAAGAGACGGATTTGAGGAAAGCTCTATGTCTAGACCTGTTTTATTGCCATTGCTACCGGTGTTCAGCTTATAGGTTGTCCCAAGCGGATTACCTAACGCATTTTGCTGAATGTTAAAATTATTAGCGACTGCCTTTAAGGTCGTGCCCGCTGCATCAGAACTTCCTCGTCCTGCATCATCCTGCCAAAAAAACTGATCTACATGGATCTTGTCATAGGTGGTTTCAATATGCACACCATCTTGTCCATTTACACTACGTAAGGCACTATCATCCAATGCTTGTAAGGCATAAGCAGAATGACTAATAAAAAATATACTTGCAGCTAAAGTATTGAGTACAAAACTTATATTCCTAGCATTTTCATTATTTTTTTTCATCGCTTCAATCCTTTGAAATTTATATCCGGTTAGCAACGTGGATGGCTTGCATCGCAAGAAAACATCATTACATTTCCTTGAATCGCCAAATTACCATTCATTTTTAACCCCATAAATCCCGTTTCTTTATTACGGTCATACACGGAAGGATGATCTGCAGCGTATGTCGGTGCTTTTAAATAGCCATAGCCACTTGCTGGCGGTGTAGTCGGATTATTCCCTTCGACTAGCTTTCCATTATCATAGTAACTGGTAAAATCATCTTGCTCGATGGCAAGAGCATTAAAACCAAAATTACGGATCAAAATCGGCTTGGTTGGGTCAAAGCTTAATTGCATTGCCGGTTTAGTTCTTGCAGCTCCACCATCATCGTTATAAATCAGGTCAACACCATCCAGACCTAACTTTTGCAGATCAATGGTTCCTTGTATTCCTTTAAAGACCAACCAGACTTTATTCGCTGGATTAGCTTGGGTCGGATCACTGACAGGTTGATTGCCATTTCGGACAAAACGTTTATTAACTGAAATCCCAAGATGACAAAAGGCTAAGTTTTCACACACACCACCCAGACCATTATCAAACTCATATTTTCCAGTGGTACTGTTATAAATCTGGTTCAATGATAATTTGAGAGATAAATCCGCCCCTGCCTGACCTTCAACAGCCTGTAAAGCTTCATTATCCAGACTTTGTAATTCGGCATGCGTTAAAGTTGTGGCTAATACAAGGAGTAAAGTTGTGATTTTTTTCATCGTATTACTCCTTTTATAGTCCAGTTGTCGTAATTTTAAGATGCTGAATCAAGACACCATCAATTACAGCCGAGCCCATGTTATTTAATGGTGAAAGTGCAGGTGCAGACACGGGTGTCGTTGGTGCAATACTTTGTGGATTATTGGTATAGGTTGAACCTAAGAAATCTTTGAATCGCTGATTAGCTGTAGGATATGCAGAATTATTTGGATTCATCCAAACTGCGGGATTCCCACTTGCTGTCCAATTTCTGTTATTAAGCGTAGGCTCACCTGCTGAAGCAGGATTATTATTACCAGGTACAGGTTTCCGGTCATACTTTTGAAAACCACTCCATCCCTCAGAGGTGGAATCCGTCCCCGTTCCATTATAATAAACCCAATCATACATCGTATAAGTAGTTCCGAAGCATGCGCCAAGAAAAGGGTTTGAAGAACACCAAGTACCTAAGCTACCGCTCTGTTGGCGATACTTATACTGATATTCAGTATAAACCTTAGTCAAATCATTGGTTCTGTTATTCAACTTACCAAAGGAAATACCGAGTGCATCTGCTCCTTTATATGCTTGTAGCGTTTTACCGCCATCATTACTATAAACACTACCGATACTGATACTACTATGCGTTGCATTTGAACCCTGATAGGTTTTTCCACCCAAACTGATATTGGCACCACATTGATAAACGTTACAGGTAGACCCTTTATAACTCGTATCTGCGCCGGTGTAATCGGTATAAATTTGCTTATAAATACTTTCTTTATTCGGAATACGTGCTACTTCCAGACTAAAGTTCTTACCATCTGAACCTAAGATGACAGGTTGATATAAATTACCCAACACAAGATTGGTATTTAAGTTATAGATAAAAATTCCTTCGTTCGCATCAAAATTAGGTGCATTGCCACCTTGAATCGCAGGCGTGGCTAATCGATCAGTATCAGCAGTTTCTCTCGTACTCAATCGCAGGACTTTATTATTTAGATTACTAGGAGCAACCCATGTACTTCTTGTCTGTTGAGTCGTTTCTCTTTTTTGAATATAGAAACTACATCCAGAGGTATTCCCACCATAATTTGGTGCACCCCCACCATTATTACATGATGAGCCTGACCCACTTGGCTTAGTCGGATCAAATGTTGCATTTGTTCCATCATGGATGGTACTCCATGCGGAGGTTGAGTTTTGAACAACTTCCTGATTAATAGTCGCTTTGAAATCAGCACCATCTCCACTATTTAACCGAAATACACCAGCCAAGCCCAATGTATTATTATAAAAAGGGCTGAGTCCACCTGTACTGCCTGCGCCATTTAAAGTCTGAAATATCTTTAAATTGCTTCCATTTAGGCTAAAACCATTCCAAATTCCCTGTAGCCGTAAACGATTCGCACGATTCGGATCAATATCGGATCCAGTTCCAACTAAACCAGCACTATTACCATATTGAAACTGATCAATTGCACCATTAACTTTATTGGGATTACGAACAAAAGCATCAGCCCATAAACCTAATTTTAAATTATAAGCATCAGCGCCAGCTGAGTCAGCGCCTGTTTTAATTACAGTTGGAGCACCCGTACCTGTTGCATTATCATTATAATATTCATACAAAGGTGCTTCTAAAGCCATATAAGTGACTTGCCCTGTATCTGTATTCGGTGTACTACCATCTGGCGTAAAGGTGGGAACATTGGCTTGCGACTGAACTTTTAAGATCCATGGATTAGTTGCTGTACCCCAGCTACGAATCGCATTAATTGCAGTTCCAGCAGTATTTAACCCGACTCGTTCATTATGATTATCTGCACGTTCTGTATTTGAAGCTGAAAACGCCAATCCATATAGAAATAAATCAGCTTTACCAACTGCGCGGTCTCCCGCATCTACACCACCACTTTTATTTGTGTCTGTTGCTGCGAGTGATAAAGGCCCAACGGGAACATAATTAATATAACCAGTATCTAATTGACGATTAAGTAAGTCGGAGCCAGTCGTGGTATTTTTTTCTCCCTGAAAAATCATATATGTATTTTGTGGGAGTAATGCAATACCTTCACCAGTTGTTTGGCTTAAACCTTCATCAGAGAGTTCTTGTAATGCAAAAGCAGATTGACTGATACATAGTCCAATAAAACTTGCTAAAACAGTCTTTTGAAATAAATCCATATGGAGTATAGCCATCTTGACCTTCCTAATTAACCGATGCTCCGCACCTACGTTATATTTTTTCTTTCGTCCCTCTGAGTGATTTAAAAACTGCTTCCTAGCATCACTCAAGCTGTAGACAAATCATGTCTATCTCATCACAATTTATTATGCCGAATAATTACACAAATGCAAAACAAACTGGCTAAAAGTTACATTTTTCCGATGAGTGCATAAATGAAAAGCAGCCGAAGCTGCTTGAGTTTTTCTTGATGACCCTAACAGAACTTTAAAGTACCGTAACAGTTCGGCGTAAAGTTTTGGGTAGCCAACTGTAAATCGGTTAAAGCCATTTGTGGTCGTGTTGCATTAATTAAGTTCACAGTACCTACTGGGATAGAGCTTCCCAATAGACATGAACCTGCTAAGAACCCACAATCAACTGGTTTTACATTGGTTAAATAATTTGATACCTGTCCAAAAGCCTCATTCAAGGTTGCTTTGGGAATATCCACATTAAATGTAGGTTGAATAAAACCGATATCAATCGGATTAGTAAATTCTAACCACCAGCCATTTTCAGAAATAGATTTATTATTGGTCCATTGAATATTCTGTGACTGTAAAGATAGGGATGCTGCAGTACCATTGAGATTCGCTTTATGGAAATAACCTAGATCTTCACTGATCGCCACATCTACCGTTAGATTCTGAATCGTACCAGACACCTGTCTATTTAGATCTAGAATTCCTGCAGCTCTAGCGACAATATTTCCACTTAAATCAATATCCCGAACCTTTGCTGTAGCTGTAAGATTTGCAGTGGTAATACGCTTTCCTGTAATAGGTTGTTGGCCCAAAACCAAGTCTCCTTTTAAAATATTACTACCAGTTGCCTTATCTCTAAGATTCAGCCCATAAGATTGGGTTGTAAAATTAATAGTTGGATCATTAGGGCCACAAGGACCAACCAAACATACTTTACCATTAATGGCATTATAGCCATCTGACTGATTTAGAGTCCCTCTTGCAGCCTCTCCTGATACCTGACTCGCTCCAAAACCATTTACATTAGCTAGACCTGTCGTGGCCGCAATTTCCATATAACCACTGAGTGAGTTAATCCCGCTTTTCCCCGCTCCATTTTCCAGACCAAAAGTAATTAAACCCAAAGCCTTTTCCGCACTTAAATTCAGTCCAACAATTTGACGTGTCGAAGCTTTATCTGGATTTTTGATTGCGAACTCAATAAATGGATTAGTTAAAACAGCAGATGAACCTGCACGTGCTGCACGATCAGCAGCACTATCAGTATTGGAGGTAGCAGAATTCCCTAGACCACTTAAACTCAGATAATCAATATCAATATCACAACCACCAGCTCCATTGACGCCACCACAACCCAACTGAAGTTTTTTAATGTTGACGTTGAGTTCCATTTCAGCTTCTAGGCCTAGCTTATAGAAACCAATGGTTTTATCACCACCATCTCGTAGCGCTTCTTTATTGGCTAAATCAGTAGGTGCGACATAGGACAAACTCATCAATGCCTGTCCCGTCGTTGCAGATAACTCGCTATCCGTCATACTTTTCAAGGTATTTGGAACTGCATAGGCGAGTGAATTTAAACCTGCACAGCCTAACAAAAGCATTGCTAGATGAAGTGACTTAAGCTGTCGCATAACCGACCTCCATGTATACCAATATCCATAACTCATTATTTTTATAGCTTATTTACAAGATCACTCAATAGATTATGAATCTAAATTTCCTGTGATTTTGTACAAAAACAAATCAAATCTACTAGATTGTATCCTATTTTTCTTAAAATACTAGGTTCATTCGTCCGAACAGTCTTAATGATAAAAAATTTAATTTTTTAGAATATTCAATACCCTTCTATACTTGGTATGGGAATGGATAAAAATTAACTTTCTCTCCTAATCTTAAAAAATTTATTAACACTATTTTTTCTCATTTAAAAACAATCTTACATCTTTCAAAAGAGGTTTAATAATTAAAAAATTAACCATAAAAATCAAATACATAAAATTAACGCAAACAAAATTATAATACTAAATTTATTAAATCAAAATAATTTTTCTTAAAATATAGACTTTCATCCCTCTCTTTAATCAAAGATGATATCTAAATCCAGCAATCACCCATATATTTCATAATATAAAAAATGCCTCCTTATCATCAAAAGATTAAATAACTTTTCAACTTACTTAATCAACCTCTACCACTTATCTATTTGTTTTGAAAAAATCACATTAGCACTTTATATTTAAGCATTAATCACAAATAGGATAAAAAATGAAAAATATATTTTTGATAATACTCATAAATACAATAGCGATTGGAAATACTTTTGCAGAATGTGCTTATAATTTAGATGCAAGTTTAGAGGATATAAAGAATTGGCAAAATAGTCGAAATAATACATACCCTAATTACCCACGGACTTTTGAGCTCATACCTAATATCAATCAAGTAGAACAAAAAGCAATAGGTCCGATAACTTACATGACCAATAGGCCTATTGAGCAACTCAGAACTTCAAAAAAATTCGCAAATTTTATGAACCAATATCCCGCGATGCGAGTTCCAGATTATCTCCCATTTACTGATAGAATAGTGAATCCAGCAGGTCTGATAGTATCCGAATTTATTATAGATGTCACCAATCTGAATATTGACATGGGCGAAGCTCAGGATTCATATAGCTTTAGTTACAGTCTGGTTGGCTCTTCTGAACAGAAAATGGAACTACAGTTAGGAATTATTTATGCAAAATATAATAACAGTCAGATACAAGAAAATGGTGATTACATCTATATTTCAGCCGGATCTTTCAAATCTGATGGAAAGGGCTTTGTAGAACTCAAAGAGATTCAACAAAAAAATAATAAAATTACGCCACCAACAGATGGAAAAGTAAAAGTAGGAATTTATATTAACCAATCATCGAAACAAATAGGGTATATTATCAATGGCACTAACTATGGTTATTTAAACATTCATATTGAAAAACCGATTAACTCAATAGGATATTTAGCAACAATCAATCAAACAGAAAAAATAAATTCTCTTTTAATAGGTAAAAATATTGGTCTACAACTCATCACAGACCACTCTAAAATGCAACTTACATATCCAACCGGTGCCAAAGATATTTGTGGAAATACTCTTTAAAACTCCAGCCTCTTAAAAGCGCTCAAAAGAGCGTTTTTTTATACATAAAAATGTAATATCCAAAATTTTTTTCATTAGAAATTTCTTCTGTTTAAAAAATTAGAATTTCCAGCCCCCCTGAATGAATAGTCTTGGATTTTGATCCTGATCACTTTTCGCGGCTGAAGTATTTCGCCATGCAAGGGTCATACTATAATCGAAATCTCGATATCCACCACCAACCCCTATTCCCGTACTGGCTAAAGTGCGGCTATTTTTATCCTCAATGTATGGATTTTTATTTTGCTGGATTTGCCCGATATCATAAAATAAATACGGAGTTAAAAACGGAAATAATTGATAATAAATATTGATTGATGCCCCCCAGCCTTGATCTCCTAACCCTTCTGCCACGGGGTAGGCTCGCATAGGAGCTAAGGAAATTTTTTCAGCTGAATCAAGATTTTTGGAAGCGAGCTGCCCATATAACTCACTGGTTAACCATGATGATGTCGTTAATCTCTGTTGTCTGGCAAGTTTAAGTTCATATTTATTGAAACTGCCTTGAGTTTTCGCAGATAAGCGATCTATGTTTAAAGCGGATGGACTTTGTATTTTTAGATTTCCAACTGTAGCAATCACTTCAATTTGATTGATCCCCCCTTTGACATCGCCAATCCCCCAATCATCCATACGACTAAAATTCAGCGCAATCCGACTGCCGTCAATCAGCTTCGATGTTTCTGTATCCGTTGCTGCAATTTCATCAAATAGCTTTCTTTTTTCAGTCAGCAGCTTTAAATTTAAATTTGTTTTTTGGCTTCGGATCAATGGGTAAGTTAAGTTTAAATTGTAGTTTTCAGAAGTTCCTTTAGCTTCTAATAATTTAAATTGTTCTCCAAGCTCATACGCTGTTCGGCTATAACTTCCCCCAAACATTAAGCCATTTCCTGCAATTGGAAATTGTGTATCCAAAGCACCTGAGATTAAGTCTTGATTACTGCCCAGCACTTGTACCGATAGCCTTTCTCCATAGCCTAACAAGCTATGACTTTCCAGATATCCTGAAAGTCGATATTTTCCTGTATAGTGACTCCCAGAATTATCGACACCAATACGCCCTAACCAAGTTGGTTGCCCCCGAATATCCAAAACCAGATCTGTTTGTCCTGTTTCCTCACCAGCTTGTAGATTTGCCTGAATTTGCCCTACACCTGATAAATCAGAGATGAGAAGTAATGTTTGGTTGCTTTGTTGCTGTTGTAAAGCTTGATGAACAGGAATTTGATCAGTGTAGCGCTGAATCGTTGTATTCTTAAGTTTAGACTGATTATTTAAAATAACTTTGCCAAGCTTTCCTTCTAACACGCGAATGATTAGTGTTCCGTTTTCTAGTTTTTGCTGAGGTAAATAAGCTTTAGCTAAAAAATAACCCTGTTTTTTATAATATTGGGTAATTTTTTCTGCCCCAAGTTGTAACTCAGCCAGTACATTATTTTTATTTTCCAGTGGCTTGACCAAATCATGTAAAACTGCTGTAGCAATTTGTTGATTCCCTTCTATCTGGACTTTTGTGACCCAAATGGGCGTTTGATCCTGACTATAGTTTTTCTGCGATGATTCAGAACCCAAATACGGTTGATCTGTTTTAGGTGTTTCTTTGAACTGTGCAGGACTTAGTTGTTTGGTAATGGTTCCACTATCCGGTACAACAGTCTCGGCCTGCGCAGTTAAGCTGCTTCCAAGAATACAAACGAACCATACAAACTTATAGCTACTACGATATTGCATTTCTTTCTTTTTATTGAAATATAACGTCATTGTTAATCTAGCTTTATTACGGGTTAATTTGACAGACAAGAATTCAAAATTCTTGCCTGCCCCTCTCACTTTTATTTTTAAATTAATGAGTATAGCGAAGCCATGGTGTACTCTGGCCTTCCTCTATCACCCAGACCGAAGTCGAATTAGGATTTGAAACATCGGCAATGTCCCAACCTGAGAAAGTTAAGATTTGTTGAAGTTCGGCTGTGGTTTTACCGATACCTCCAGCACTGCTAGATTGACCTGACGTTTCAATATTCCAGTAGCTCTCATTCACTGTACCTAAAGAGGAGCTATTTTCCCCAATAAGTCCCCCAACATTATTTACGCCTGTTACAGATCCATTCGAATAGCTATACTCAATCGTTCCTGTATTATTACCAATCAACCCACCCACTGAGCTATTTCCCTCTACCTGACTTGTTGAATAGGTATTCGTAACTATTCCCTCATTATGTCCAACTAATCCCCCAACATCCAAGTCACCTTTGACTAGCCCCGTAGAAAAACTTTCCTGAATTATACTGTTAGAGCCATTATATCCCACTAATCCACCAGCATACTGACTTGGGTTTACACCATTAATTGTAGTTACATTACCTGTGGCGTAACTATTTTTTACAGAAAAATTCACAGTTTGATCATTAGAACCAACTAAACCTACCAGTCCTCCTAACGCATTCAAACCATTGACATTTCCTGTTGCATAACTCTGATCGATCGAATAGGTCATATTTTTTTCATCACCGACCAGCAGCCCCACTAAACCACCAACACCAACAAAACCAAATTCTGGATGCCAATTTCCATTGATATATGCACCTGACTGGATATTACCTGTTGCATAACTATTATAAACACTTAAACCCTGACCAACTAAACCTCCAGCATATAAGCCAAATGTTACTCCGCCAATATCATCATTATTCTGACCTTTTGCCAATCTCGATAAATCAGAGAAATTTATATCCCCCGTAGCATAACTATCATAAATAGGCAAAAGGCTCATTCCAACCAAGCCTCCAACTCCTATAAAGCCTTTTACTTGTGCGGTTGAATAACTTTGAGTAATTTTACCTTGATTAACATCAAAATATGGAATACCAGCTTGACCAATCAAACCACCTGTCAATAACAACCCATCAACTCGGCCTGTACTGTAAGTATTTTTAATATCTCCTCCTAGATGTAGTCCTGTTAGAGCACCCACATAAGCAAATCCATCTAACGATATATTCGTTAAGCCAACATCTCTAAGTTCACTTTTGTAAGTTACGCCAAATAAACCTTGGGGCAAAGCTTCTGTTTGACTTACACCATCGGGTTTATGGATCGTTAAACCGTCAATCTGATGACCAAGTCCATGGAAATTGCCTTGAAAAATAGGAACTGCAGAAGAGATTCCTTCACCTTGTAAATATTGGTAAATATCACTGACCTTCAGTTGTCCAATCGCTTCAAAACCTTTTCCACCATTCCAATCGGCAGTAGCTGAAGCATCAATATTACTTCCCAATGCATAATTACCCGTAAGATTGTTTTGCATGCCCTGTAAGGTATTGCTACTTGTATCTCCCTCCACCCCTAGCTCATTAATCACAATATACGATTTATCATTGATCACTAAATTGGATGACGTACCACTAATATTAATTTTGGCACTATTGTTCAAGTTATAATCAGATCCTGCACCATAATTCATAGCTAGTTTAGCCTGATCACCACTTAAATCCAGATCACTATTGAAGTTAATATCTTTGGAGGCTGTAAGTGTCAGCGCTGTATTGGCATTCCAGCTCGTTGCATCATTAAGATTAATATTGCCCTGACCTTCTGCTGTGCCTATAGCATTCAAGGTGACATTTCCTTTGTTTAAGGCGTCGCCTAATGTGGCACTACTCACACTCCCACCAAAGAATTCGACATCTATATTTTTCGCCTGTAACTCCCAACCACTTGTAGTTGGTGGTAATCCTGTCGTTGAATCACGTTGTGTTGTTATATTCGTACCAGAACTGATCCGCACATCAGCTGCAGATGTTTTTATTTGTCCACCACTGCCACCATTCGGTGCTGAAGCATCTAGCGTACCGCCAACATTTAATGTCCCACTCTCTAGATCACTTCCTAATTCAATAACACCACTGACATTATTTACTGTTTGTGCTTGAATCACCCCAACACTATTCACCACGGCATTGCTTAATTCATCAATACCCTTTGCTGTAAGCACAACTTTACCACCATCGGCTTGAATCATTCCGCCAGAGTTAATCAAGGCTTGAGCTTTACCTTGATTAATGGTGTACCCCAATAAACTGCCATTATTTAGATTTAGGGTAATATCACCACCAGCAGCCAATAAAACATTGCCCTGCGGGGCTTTAATCGTTCCAGTATGCTTTACCGTAGGTGCAAGCAAAGCAACGGTTCCCCCTGTTGGTACTGTAATTTTTCCACGGTTCTCAACGCTTTTGTTATTACTCGTATTATTAAAATTAAATAGGTTATTATTAAAGTCACTATTACTTAGGTTTAAGGTGGAGGCAACCAATCCGGCTGTATTCACCTGCGAAGTATTGCCAAATAACACCCCATTTGGATTAATAATAAAAACTTGCCCATTGGCGTTGAGTTGACCATTTAAATTTGAAGCACTAGAGCCAGTCACTCTATTTAAGGTAATTGAACTAGAGCTTGGTTGAACAAAATTGACTATTTCATTGCTATTAGTGGAAAAGCTACTCCAGTCAATTGCAGCTTTGGCTGTTGATTGATTAATTGTTGTGGTTGTTCCTGCTGTTGAAATCGTTGCCGTTCCTGAACTTACTACCCCGCCTGACGGACCAGCTAGCGCAATACTGGCGCTCAATAAATTCACAGCAAAAACAGTTATTTTTGTACTCAATCCTAATAATGAGTTGTTTGATTCATTTTCCTTAACAGATGACTTTACAACTGTTCCCCCTTTTGCGATTTCACTTACTGCTTGCCAGCAAAAATTTGTCTTGTTCCATATAACTTGATAGATCTTATTCACAATTATTCCTACCTATTTTTAATATTTTAAAAAAATTGCAATTTATTTTTAGCACATCTTTTTATATTTTAATTAAATCCATCAATTTTTCTGACCAATGGCAATATAAAAATTTGATTATAAGAAAACTATTTAAAATATAACTTGGGGTCTGAAAAGATAAAATGAGATACATTTCAATTTAGAGGAATAAGTAAAATAGTGGAAATAAAAAATATAAACTGAAGGTTTTATAGTTATATCGAAAAGTGAGATTCTAATTTTTTATTATAATTGAACCATTGTCCCGTGGAGCAATGGCTCATTTTAACAACTATAAAATTTTAGGTCTTCGGCAATGTCACACCAGTTTGACCTTGGTATTTACCACCACGATCTTTATATGAAGTTTCACATACTTCATCACTTTCGAAGAACAACATTTGTGCAACACCCTCGCCCGCATAAATACGCGCTGGTAAATTTGTTGTATTCGAGAATTCTAGTGTAACGTGACCTTCCCACTCTGGTTCCAACGGCGTAACGTTTACAATAATTCCGCAACGTGCATAAGTTGATTTACCCAGACATACGGTTAACACATTACGTGGAATACGGAAATATTCAATCGTACGCGCTAAAGCAAATGAGTTTGGTGGAATGATACACACATCAGACTCGATATCGATAAAGCTTTTATCATCGAAGTTCTTAGGATCTACGATTGCCGAGTGGACATTGGTAAATACCTTGAACTCACGTGCACAACGGACATCATAGCCATAGCTCGATACCCCGTAAGAAATCAACTTTTCACCGTTTTTATCAAAACGAACTTGATTTTCCGCATAAGGTTCAATCATGCCGTGTTTTTCGCTCATTTCACGAATCCAACGATCAGATTTTATAGCCATGACTTTTTATCCAAAGACGAAGTTAATAATTGGCGAGTACTTTAACTTAAAATGGTATTAATGAAAACAACACCTCTAGCGTTAGCATCAATAGAGGTGTGAATTTTATAAATTGCTGAGCGCTGAATAGCTAATCGGGATCGCAAAACTGACCAGCACGATACATGCGGTACGTTGTAATTTCGCTTGAGAGAGCCAGTTCACTTTATTGGTTGCCAGCATTGCACCAACAGAGATCCAGAATAAGGCTATCGGAAGAATAAGCCCGACAAATGTGCTCATGTGCGCCATATAAATGTCCTGACTTTTCCATGCAGCAGCGGGAAAAATAGCTGAAGCAAATAATAAAGCCTTAGGATTGAGCAAGGTTGCACAGAGCAATTCTCTAGGGCGAATGGTCGGTTGATTTAAAACCACGTCCTGATTCGCTGTACGCCACAACTTTATTGCAAGAAAAATGATATAAGCCGCACTCAATAATTTCAGAAATATGGGTAATAAAGGTAAAGTCGCTGACACTTTGCCAATCAGCATTCCCCATGCAGTAATGGCAATAATATAACCGACAGCTTCCGCTGGAATAAGCAATAAAGATTTACGTAATCCGACCTGAATCCCTGAAGATGCAAGTAAGGTATTGGTTGGACCAGGAGTCAGCAGAATGGTTATCACTAAACCAATAAAAAACCATGAAATCATTGAATGACCTCACTAAGAGAGATTTTCAGATTAATCCAATTACACAGCTATAGCAAAAAAATAACTGTAAGGACTTATGACTAAATCCTACATAAGTTTTTATTTTATTTATATTTTTAAAATTACAAGTAGCACTAACTCAACAGTCACGGGGATAATTCTGGATATTTAAGATTCAAATTTTAGAGACGGCTTGATTATTGTCTCAACCACCCTCAAATAAACAAGGACATTATTTTAAGTTTTTGCTAAGCAATTAATGTTATTTTATACACAACTCCCTTCTCTTTCTTGTTACCTCTCCATGATTTATGCCTAAGCAATTTTTTCATAAGTGGCTGCCTTCTTCGGAAAAAGTCGCTCGTCTAAAATTTATGAAGATTTTTGGTGAACGCACCTTAAATCCATTGCTTTGGTATGTAAATCGCCGCTCTATTGCAAAAGCCATGTTTATTGGCACTTTCTGGGGCATTTTACCCGTTCCGTTTCACAGCGTGTTTATTATCCTGACTGTGCTCTGGTTTGAGGTCAATTTACCTATTGGATTGTGCATGGCGTGGTTAACCAATCCCTTTACAGTTGTACCGATTCTTTATTTAGGGTTCTGGTTTGGGAGTAAGATTTATCACGTCAATATGATCAATAAAGACATGTTGCTGGGGGTTTTGCATCAAATTCTAAACTGGATCAAAAATTTTGGGCATGGGCATATTGATTTTAGCCTTGCCAAAATTCTGGTTTCAGGGCTCATGATTGAAGCTATTTTATTTGCGGTTTTATTTTATGCGGCGACACACTTACTCTGGCGTTGGAGTGTAATTCGAAGCTGGAAAAATCGTGAGAAAGAGAGAAAAGAAGAAACCATCTAAATGGTTTCCTCTCAACAAGAATATTTATTTCGCTGCTGCTTTGGCTTTCATATATTGCTCAGCCACATCAAGTGCGTATTCCTGACATGCTTCACCCGTCGCAGGGTCATAGTATAGACACCATTATTGGTAATGTTATTGGATAAGATACCAATGCCGAGGAATGGCACTGCGAATTGATGTGCAATCTGTACCACTGAAGCAGTCTTAGCATCCATTAATACATCAACTATTACATTTAGCTGTAATGAAAGTTAATACCTACTTCATCCTATATTCCGAATAAAGCTGACATATAAGGACATATTAGGAGAATTCTTTATAAAAACTTGAAAATAAAATAAGACCATATAGGTTAAATAATACACAAGAGTTTTTTATTTAAATTTAAGGTCGAAATTAATAAGTCGCATTACATAATATATTTCAGGAGAGATAAATGAAGAAATACTCCCTCTTAACGCTATTATTACTCACGGTTATAGGATCAACGGCCTGTTCAAATGATAAGGCAAATCAAAGCTCTGACCATAGTGAGAATCAGCCAGCGAATATAGATAAACTTCAAACCAAATTTGTTAATATTGCTACGGGTGGCGCCTCAGGTCCCTATAATGTGATCGCGACAAATTTAGCTGAAATTTATCATAAGACTTATAAAGTTAATTCCAAAACACAAACAACAGGTGCTTCAGTTGAAAACCTAAATTTACTCAAACAGAATAAAGTAGAAATGGCTTTTGTCATGAGTGACAGCCTTACCGAAGCCATCTTAGGTCAAGGACATTTTAAGGATAAGATCGATAATGTTCAGCAGGTTGCAGCACTTTATCCCAACTATGTCCAAATTGTGACTTCAAAGAAGTCAGGTATAAAAAATATTGAGGATTTGAAAGGCAAACGTATTGCGGTAGGTGCGCAAAACTCTGGTGTTGAGGTGAATGCCCGTACACTATTAAACGGTTTCGGTATTAGTTATGACGATATAAAAGTTGATTATTTAGGGTATGCGGAAGCAGCTGATGCACTCAAAGGTGGAAAATTAGATGCAGCATTTCTTACAAGTGGCATTCCAAACTCATCATTGATGGAACTGCAACGTGGTTATGATTTACAACTAGTAAGTATTAATCCTGAAAAAATTAGAGAAATCTCTGCTGATCAAGCCTATTTCTTAGCTATGACAATTCCTAAAGGAACCTACGGCAATACTGAAGATATTCCTACAGCCGCGATTATGAATGCCTTAGTTGTTCGTTCAGATTTATCCGAAGATGATGTATATAAACTCACCAAAACTTTCTTCGAAAATTTGGATGCTTTAACCAATACCCACCAAGCAGCAAAAGATATTCGTTTAGAAAGTGCACAGCAAGGTTTAGTCGCGCCACTCCATAATGGGGCCAAAAAGTATTACGCTGAAGTAGCAGAAATCTAATGAAGGTTACAAGTGCAGTATTTACTGCACTTTTCTGCTTAACAGTGAGTCTTATCATATTGGTATTTTATCCCCAACCTAATACGCAAGTGATTAGTGAAAAATATCATTGCATCATTCGCGAAACTCATTTTGATTTACAGTGGCAACATTCTGTTGAAAAAACATTATGGAGAGAAAGTTACCTCCGTAAAAATAATGGCTTTTTTTTAATCCATACTGACCTGATCTCATTTGGAGCAGGAACACCAAGTGATTACCCTATTATTTCAAAAAAAGATGGATTTATCCGAATGGCTGTTAATAAAAATATTTCAGAAATTAACTGGATAGTTTCGAGGAATATGCAAGGACAACTGTTATGGAATAAGAAAACATGGTTTATAGCAAAGGATCTACCTGACTATAGCCTTGTACGGTTTATAAGTACACATACACCATTATGGAAGATTTGGTGGCTAGGAGAATGCTAATGAATAATACTGATAATAATGCAACACCCAGATATAACGATCCAGCCAGACAAAAAGAGTTATTAGAAAAATATGATAAAGAATCAGTTACACGTACCCCTAAACAAAAATCTGTTGCTTTATTTATCACCTGTTTAGCAATTTTCTATTCTTTATTTCATTTATTTATTACTTACAATCCTTTACCTGAGTTACTACAACGCGCGGCACACGTATCTATTGGCTTAGCTCTTATTTTTCTGATTTATCCTGCTCGGGAACATAGTGATAGACAGCATATTCCATATTTTGACTGGGTTTTAATGTTGGCTTCTTTTGCCTCACTGGGGTATATCTGGATTGAGTATCAGGAAATTATGACCTCTCGTGGCGGTATTCCGAATACCTGGGATATTGTGTTTGCCATTATAACCGTGATCTTGGTCATTGAAGCAGCCCGACGAATCATGGGGTGGATGTTACCGATATTGGGACTGATTTTTCTCACTTATCCTTTTATTAGCCACTTTAGCTGGATGCCTGATCGCTTACTTACCCGCCCTTATAGTGTCAGCGATATTTTTGGACAGATGTACCTAAAAACAGAAGGATTATATTCTTCAGCAATCGGTGCCTCTGTGACGTTTATTTTCCTGTTTATTTTATTCGGTGCATTTCTATCTAAATCTGGTATGGGGAAACTCTTTAATGATTTAGCAATGGCGCTAGCAGGTCATAAACAAGGTGGACCAGCTAAAGTTGCAGTAATATCAAGCGGATTTATGGGGAGTATTAATGGCACTGCCGTTGCAAATGTTGTAGGAACCGGTGCTTTTACTATCCCATTAATGAAAAAAGTTGGCTACCAAAAGAACTTTGCGGGAGCTGTAGAAGCTAGTGCTTCAGTGGGTGGACAGATTCTCCCCCCTATTATGGGCGCTAGCGCTTTTATTATGGCTGAAACCACAGGAGTAAGTTATGGAACAATCGCGCTTGCTGCTGTTCTGCCCGCCTTACTTTACTATCTTGGCGTTATTTCTCAAGTGCACTTTAGAGCAGGACGAGACAATTTAAAAGGTTTACCAAAATCAGATTTGCCACGTGTCAAAGAAGTATTAAAACAACGCGGGCATTTACTCATTCCTATTGTGGCTTTGGTCATCTTCTTATTTCAATCAATACCAGTTAGCTATGCCGCAGTCTATACCATTATTTTAACGATTATTGTCGCCAACCTTCGTAAAACAACCCGCATGGGAATCAAGCAAATTTTAGAAGCATTTGCTGACGGCGCTAAACAATCTTTATCTGTCATGGCTGCTTGCGCCGTTGTAGGCCTTATCATTGGGGTCGTCAGCTTAACAAGTTTTGGTTCTGTGATGACGTCTTATATTATGAATGTTGGCTCAGGTAATCTTTTCCTCACACTTTTCTTTACGATGATTGCATCTATGATTTTAGGAATGGGGCTGCCTTCAATTCCTGCTTATATCATTACTGCAACAATGGCTGCACCAGCGCTTGCTCATTTTGACGTTCCTATTATTGTGGCTCATATGTTCGTATTTTATTTTGGTCTGTTTGCTAATATCACGCCCCCTGTCGCATTAGCCGCTTTTGCAGGTGCGGGTATTTCAGGAGGTGATCCAATGAAGACGGGCTTTCAAGCTCTAAAATTATCTTTGGCGGGTTTTATCGTTCCATTTCTATTTGTCTATAATCCGGCAATGTTAATGATTGATACAACTAATGTTACATTGAACGCGCGTGACTTCGCGCTTCCTCCAATCTGGAGCATTATTAGTATTACGGTTACAGCTATTGTCGGAATTCTGGCATTAGGAGCTGCTGTAGAAGGTTATTTCAAAACATCTATAAGCTGGATATGGCGTTTATTTTTAGGTATCGGTGCATTGCTCATGATCATACCCGAAGCTAAAACTGATCTGATCGGGATTGCTATGGTCTGCATTTCGGTTGCCATAAATATTATGCAAGCCAGGAAAGAGAATCTACTATCACCAAAGGCTGGAAGCTGAAATTTATCAATGCATTTAAGAAAGGCAGCCTTTATGGTTGCCTTTCTTTATCAATTTTCCGTTATTTCGCTGCTGCTTTGGCTTTCATATATTGCTCAGCCACATCAAGTGCGTATTCCTGACATGCTTCACCTGTCGCAGGGTCATAGGCACCATTATTGGTAATGTTATTGGATAAGATACGAATGCCGAGGAATGGTACTTCGAATTGATGTGCAATCTGTGCCACTGAAGCAGCTTCCATTTCTTCTACCGAAGTGCCATAAACGGTATGGAACTGCTTAATGCGATCAAGCTCGTTGTTCCATGTATCTGCTGAACCAATCGTGCCTTCCACCACTTGTCCTTTGGTGTAATTGGGTTTTGCCTTATAAGCAGCAAGCAAAAGTTCTTTGTCCCCTTCAAATTTACGGATCGCAATTGGCTCAGGATTAGACTCATCATCGGGTAATACATCAAAAGCTTCATTCCACTCTAATGCATTTGAACCACCACCAACTGGCTTATTCGGTGTTTTAAATGCACCAATATTGGTGGTGTATTTACCTAACACAATATCAAACACATGTAAGTCTGGATCATGACCACCGGCTGTGCCCTGATTAATAATCGCAATCGGTTTATAATGCTGAATCGCAAGTGCAGTGGCAGCAGCAGAATTACTCATACCCATACGCGTCTTGGAAATTACCACTGGATAACCTTTATAGGTTCCCTTCCAAAACACCCACTTACCGATAACTTCTTCTGTCACATTGTCTAATTTTGATGCCATTTTTTTTGATTCGACAGGTAATGCACCTTGAATCACGATCGGCTGTAATTTCGCTTGCTCTTGAGGTTGAGTCGAATTTGAATTGCCATCACCATTACACGCACCTAAAAATAGAGCCGTACATACACTGGCAATACCGATAAAATATTTAACTTGCATCATTAACCTGTCTTAAAAAAGAAACCCTATACAAAGCAAGTAACGTACCTACTTTGCTATTAAGGTGAGTTTTGAAATGGTCTAAATAAAAAAGTGATTTGCTTTAGAAAGCAAAAACCCAACATCAGTATGTTGGGTTTTCTGTGTAATTAGAAAATACGTTTATCGTCTTTCTGGCGTTTTGGCAGCTTATCCATTTGTTGCAACACCGCTTGTGCGATATTGAGATAGCTTTCAGCAGCCGCATCTTTTGCAACTACGCTTGGCGTTCCCTGATCTGCATGCTCACGAATTTTCGCATCTAAAGGTAAGCGTCCAAGTAATGGAATCTGATATTGCTCAGACAATTGATCTCCGCCACCTGTACCAAAAATCTGTTCTTCATGTCCGCAATTCGAGCAAATATGAGTCGACATATTCTCAATCACACCAAGAACAGGAATATTCACCTTATTGAATAGCTCAATCCCTTTGGTCGCATCCATTAACGCCACATTTTGTGGGGTGGTTACAATCACCGCACCTGTTACAGGAATACGTTGTGCCAAAGTCAGTTGAATATCGCCAGTGCCAGGCGGCATATCGATCACCAGCACATCTAGATCAGGCCATAAAGTTTGGTTGAATAACTGCATCAATGCACCCGTTGCCTTTGGCCCACGCCAAGCGACAGGTGTATTGTGCTCACCAATTAAATGACCAATTGACAATACCGCCATACCATACGCATCTAAAGGTACAAAGTGTTCATTTTCAATCTGCGGAGTTCTGCCTGCATTGCCCAGCATCGTTGGAATACTTGGACCATAAATGTCGGCATCCAGCACCCCAACTTTTAAGCCGAGCTGCTGTAAAGCCAATGCAAGGTTGACTGTTGTGGTTGATTTACCAACACCACCTTTACCTGATGAAACCAGAATCACATTCTGAATACGTGGATGTGCTGCCACATCGCGCTGTTGCGGTGCAGCTTTTTGAATCGGAGGGTTATTTGGATCTGCTTCTGCTTTTGGTGAAGCATCCATCACAGGTGGTAAGTTGTTATTTTCTGCTTTTGGCTTTGATGAGCAGCTATGTCCCGCCTCACCATGCGCTGCATGTTTTTGTTGAATAATATGTAGGTTTAATTCCTGAATACCACATTTTTCCAATGCTTCTGCAAGCTCATCATGAATCTGTTGTAAGTGGTCTTTTTCTTCAGGAAAAGTATTCACCGTAAGTTGCAGAATTCGACCTTGTACATTGACCTGACTAATGCGATCTTTGAGCGCATTTTCTGAATGTGGTAACACATAACTTTGTAGAACTGTTTGAATCTCGTCTTCCTTCACTTCTTGCGCTGGTGAAAAAACAGATTTTAAGGAAGAAAGCCACGACATTTTGTTTACTCCAAAAACAGATCAACATAGCATTGAATTCGCTTAGTTTAGCAGTATTGAAGAATCCACGCTTCTATCAAAACAGATAATTGCTCATTTTTTATAGTAACTTTTCTACTTTAGATTTCTCTGCCCGACAATGCACATTTTTGAAAGGAAAAGCTGATATTGATGAGCTTATGCTGGAATCATCCGTCTCATGGTGAACCATATTAGACAATTTTACATTTCTTCAAATAAAAAAATCCCCAAACATAGCGTGGATATGTTTGGGGAAGTCTTTCATCCTATTCCCAGATTAAAATCATTAACCTTTGAATTTATTGATGGTATCCGTCGCCGCTTTCTTTAAATCATCCAGCTTGTGACTAGCCTGAGCTTTTAGATCATCAAATTTTGCCGCAGCCTCATCTTTCAATTCAGCGGCTTTGGCTTTGGCATCATCCAGTTTATGACCTGCTTCTTCTTTAAAGTGATCAAATTTGTCTTGAACCGCATGCTGGGTATCTTCAAGCTTGGCTTTAATATCATCCACTTTATTTGAAACGGCTTCTTTACCTTCAGCATTTTGTTCAGAAACATCTTTCTTTAAATCATCCAGCGCTTTCTCGCCTTTTAACTTCAATTCCTCTGCGGAATGCTTTAAGTCATCAACTGCTTTTTCACCTTGTAGCTGAGTTTCTTTTGCTTTGTATTTTAAGTCATCGCCCAATTCAGCAGCTTGGTTTTTTAATTCATCAAGTTTTTCATTTGTCATGGTATTTCCTCACTATAGGTAAAAAAACATATCGTTTGGAGCAATCTTAGTTATACCGCGTTTAAAACTGTTTTTTGCCAAGTGCTGCAAATTGAAACAAATGGGATACAGGAAGATTCAAATATTTTAACTTTTCAGGAATATGAAATTACAATTACACAAATGATAACAATAATCAATTACAATTGCATTTAAAAGAATATTACCTCTAATAAACAAGTAAATATTCTTCTATAACTTAATTTAAACAATATGAAAGGTGAATAAATTGTTACGAGAAAATAAGCAATTCATTTTAAAAAAAACAGTCCTCAGTACTCATTTTTCACTCTTCATGCAGAGCAGCATAATCATCTCATCCGCATGTGTTAGTCATCATGTTTTCGCCGAAGAGCAATCTAGCGTTAATGTCTTGACCCCAATAAAAGTCACAGCATCAAAGGATACTCAAGGCACTGCTGAACAAGGATATAAAGAGGATACGGTATCTCAAGTAGGTCTTTGGCAAGGTCGTTCCTTACAGCAGCTACCCTATTCCATACAGGTCTTTTCGAATGATTTGCTCAAAAATATTCAGGCAACCTCCAATCCAGATGAAATTTATCGTCTGAATCCAACCAGTCAATTAAGTCGTTCCCAATATGAGAATGATCAACCTGTTACCTATACACGTGGCTTTAGGGTCTCAAATGCCTATCGAGATGGCATGGAAGGAGATCAATATGGTCACGGCACCACCACTGAAGATGCACAAAAAATAGAAGTATTTAATGGATTATCTGGGTTCTTATACGGGCCTGGCAATGTTGGCGGCTTGATTAACTACGTCACCAAACGCTCAACAGATACAAGATTAAATGAAATTAACTTGGCGAATTTGGGAGGTAAAAGCTGGTATACCCATGCTGACTTTGGTGGAAAGTTTGATGACGCTGGAAAATTTGGCTATCGACTCAATCTGGCAAAACAAGGAGGTGATACTGCCATTAAACAACAAGAAATTAAAAAAGACTTTGTAAGCCTTGCGCTGGATTGGCAAGCTTTGGATAGTTTGCTCATTCAAGTTGATGCCATGCAACGAGACTATGATATTAATGGTGGAGCTGCCAACTGGAACTTTGCGAAAGGAATCGACCGACTTTCAGCAGATCGACTCAAAAACAACATTTCTTGGAGCGTTCCTTGGACCAATAATTTTTATCATTCCGAGCGTTATGGTGCTCATCTCAAATGGACTCCAAATCAGAATATTACGATAAGAAGTTCATACCTAGATAGTTATAGCCGTAGAGGCACGCAATTAACCACCAATACGGTTACATCAGACCATACTTATGATCAAACTGTTTCACGTGTTTATGCTGCGGGTATAGACCGAATGAGTAGTCAACAGTACGATAAGCGCTGGGCCACTTATGTTGATTTTGCTTTTGATACTGGTCAGATCAGCCACAAACTTACCACTGGTTTGCAGATGAGTGACACTCAACAAAAGCGTTATCAAAAAGAAGCAAAGGAAGTGGTATTTAAAGATTTAAGCCTCGACTTCCCTGTATCCATGCCGAAGCCTGTTGGACAACAACTTGACCGAGGTGATATTCAAACCCGATCTCATACACAAAGTAAAAGCTGGTTAATTGGCGATGACATCACTCTAAATGATCAATGGTCGTTACTCTTGGGTGCAGCCTATGTCAACATTATCAATAAAATGGGAGCAGGTTATGACGAATCAAAAATATCACCCAACCTCTCTATCTCATATCGTCCACATCCCGCCCTCACTACTTATCTGACGTATATCGAGTCTTTAGAGGCTGGAGGAATAGCTGCTGAAGAATATCGTGGTGCTCGAGTAAGCAATGCAGGTGATATTTTCGCTCCATTAAAAAGTCAGCAAATTGAATTAGGTGCGAAACTCAGCTTAGGTGATCTGTTGCTCACCACAGCCCTATTTAAAATTGATAAAGGCTTACAATATTATGATGTGAGTATGCCGACTGCGCCTAAATTTGTTCAGGATGGCAGACAGGAACATCAAGGTATTGAATTTACAGCAATAGGAAAAGCAACTGATCATTTAAGCATTCTTGGAGGCTTTACTTGGCTAGATCCTGAAATAAAAAAACAGAAACAGAATCCGCTGCTTGAAGGTAAACGCCCACCTTTAGTTGCAGAAAAAATGTTTAAACTCTATACAGAATATACAGTTCCAAACTACGAAGCACTTAGTCTTTCCGCAGGTTTTAATCATACTGCCAAAAGTTATGCCGATGCTGAAAATACAGATAAACTTCCAGCCTACACTCTTTTTAACGTAGGTGCGCGTTATCAGTTTGATTTAAAAGACCATCCTATGACGCTTCGATTAAATATTAATAATCTATTCAATAAACATTACTGGGCCAATGAGTCTATTTTAGGCGATCCTAGAACTCTTATATTCTCTAGCAGCATTAAATTCTAGATAAAATATGATGCCTCTGATTTAGATTTGAGTGTCAGCCTTTAGAATTTCATACAGCACATGCCTGCTTAAAGGGTGATCTACAGCCAAAGCAGGATGCTGAAATTGAGTGACGTATTTCATGTTTAATTTTTGCATGACCTTTTGTGATTTTGCATTGTCCACCGTGGTAAAGGCCACCACTTTGTCTAGTTTTAATTGATCAAAAGCAAATGCAAGGGCGGCTTGAGCAGCTTCGGGTGCATAGCCCTGCCCCCAATAGGCCTGATCGAGCCGCCAACCGATTTCTACACAAGGCGAAAATGAAAATTGTGTCGGTTGATCATGTAAACCGACGAAGCCAATAAACTGTTGACTGTGCTTTAGCTCAACCGCCCAGAACCCCCAGCCTTGCCTGTCGATCATTGATTTCATTCGATCAATCATGGCATCGCTTTCTGCTCGGGTCAGGAGTTTGGGAAAATATGCCATCACTTGTGGATTGCTACCCATTGCGGCAAAGGCTGTATAGTCCTCTGCTCTCCATTGTCTGAGACGTAATCGGGCTGTTTCGATCATTTTTAGAACCAATAAATGTGTATTAAAAAGTATTAACAATATAAGGAGATAGATCGGATATACTGCTGCAAATATCTCAATCATAGACCTTGTCGTCAAAATTGCCTATATGAATGAAAATGAACTTCTAGAAATTCAACAGGAACTTCAGGCCCAAGAAAAACGCTTGAACTATATTCTTTCAAGTAAAAGAAGAATCCAGAATATGATTCTGTCTTTTGAAAAGGATCTGGCTGAACAGTTAATTCCTGTTATTGATCAAATCAGTGATGATAAAGCGCCAGTTGAAAGCAGTTTAGCGCTGACGATCTGCTGGAAATTTTCGAAAGCCGAGTTTCCTAAAACTGAACATTGGTGCAGCGAACTCAGCATTACTGACCTTGAAATCAAAGATCAATTTACTGTGGCATTAAAAGCACAGGCATGGTTAGGTATTTTGGGTAGTGATGAACTTTGGCAAACGCCGATGTGTGCTGAGATTACGCTTGATCCAAAAACAGATGGTTTAAAGCGTTATCACATTCATTTCCTCTCAAAAGGAAAAGTGATTTCGTTAAGAAAGAACTCCAAGCACAGCGTAACAGTCAAGCAAATGCAAAGTATGTAATCCTTCGGGATGCATACTTTTTTTATCTAGAATGCTGTTATAAAAACGCCATTTATTAGAATAAATTCCACTTAATACACTGATATCTCTTAAAAATAACTATTCCTTATTTCCTCCGTACTCATCCATTTAAATGATTCAAATACACGTAGAGAAAGCTTGACCAACCCAAGCATTGAACGGCTGAAAAGATTTCAATGAATCCCTTGTGCAAGTCGGGGCCAAGTCATGTAAAATCATCTGCCTTGCAAATACGAATGAGAGAACAATATCCGTGCGTAAAATTTTAGTCACCAATGCCCTACCTTATGCCAATGGTCCTATCCATATGGGTCACTTACTCGGTTATATCCAAGCAGATATTTGGGTTCGTGCAATGCGTGCAATGGGCCATGATGTGACTTATGTATGTGCGGATGATGCTCATGGTACAGCGATCATGCTACGTGCTGAAGCCAATGGCATCAGCCCCGAACAGCAAATTGCCAATGTTCAGAAAGAACATATCCGTGACTTTGATGGTTTTGGTGTGCACTTCGATCACTATGATTCAACCAATAGTGACGAGAACAAAGCACGTTCAGAAGAAATTTATATCAAAAACCGTGAAGCAGGCAATATTGCGATTCGTCCTGTTACCCAGTTATTCGATCCTGAAAAAGGCATGTTCTTATCTGACCGTTTCATTAAAGGCACATGCCCGAAATGTAAGGCTGAAGATCAATACGGCGACGCCTGCGAAGTCTGCGGTACAACCTATAACGCCACCGAATTAGAAAACCCGCGCTCAACCTTAAGTGGTGCGACCCCTGTTGAGAAATCATCAGATCACTACTTCTTTAAACTTCCAAACTTCTCAGAATACTTACAGAAGTGGACGCGTGATCAAGGTCGTCTGCCTGTTTCGATTGCCAATAAGCTAGATGAATGGTTTGAAGCAGGTTTATCGGATTGGGATATTTCGCGTGATGCGCCTTATTTCGGTTTTGAAATTCCAGATGCGCCGAACAAATATTTCTATGTTTGGGTCGATGCACCAATTGGTTATATGTCGAGTTTTGAAAACTACATCAAAACCAAACGTCCAGATTTAAGCTTCGATGATTTCTGGAAAAAAGACAGCGATAAAGAAGTTTATCACTTCATCGGTAAAGACATTGTTTACTTCCACGCCCTGTTCTGGCCTGCAATGCTTGAAGGTGCGAACTACCGTACCCCATCAGGTTTATTTGTAAATGGTTTCTTGACCGTGAATGGTCAGAAGATGTCGAAGTCTCGCGGTACCTTCATCAAAGCTGAAACCTATTTAGAACATTTAAATCCTGAATATCTACGTTATTACTTTGCATCTAAGCTTTCTGACAAAGTTGAAGATTCAGATTTGAACCTAGATGACTTCGTTCAGAAAGTGAATTCTGACCTTGTCGGTAAAGTGGTGAATATTGCCAGCCGCTGTGCAAAATTCATTAACACCAACTTCAATAATACCTTGTCGAACACATGTGCAGAGTCTGAACTGGTTCAAAGCTTTATTGATGCAGGTGATTCAATTGCGCAAGCCTATGAAGCGCGTGAATTCTCAGCTGCAATCCGTGAAATCATGGCGTTGGCTGACCGTGCAAATCAGTACATCGATGAGAAAAAGCCTTGGGCACTTGCAAAGCAAGAAGGTCAAGAACAACAAGTTCATGATGTGTGTTCGGTGGGTATTAACTTATTCCGTCAACTTGCGATTTACTTGGCGCCAGTCTTGCCAACGCTTGCTGCACAGGTTCAAGCCTTCTTACAACTTGAAAGCTTCAACTTTGCATCACGTCAGCAGATCTTGGTTGGTCATGAAATTGCGCAATTCCAGCCTTTAATGCAACGTGTTGATGCCAAAGCTGTTGCTGCAATGGTGGATGCCTCTAAAGATTCTTTAGCTGCGGCGGCAGAAGCGCCAAAAGCAGAGAAGAAAAAAGAAAAGAAAGCCGAGAAGAAGCCTGAGCCAAAAGTAGGTGAAGCTGAAATCATTGGCATTGAAGATTTCATGAAAATTGATCTTCGTGTAGCAAAAGTATTGGAAGCTGCAACTGTTGAAGGCTCTGATAAATTGCTGCAATTGACTTTAGATGTGGGTGAGGCTGAACCGCGTAATGTGTTTAGTGGTATTCGTGAGTTTTATCAACCAGAAGACCTAAAAGACAAGTTGGTGGTGATGGTGGCTAACCTTGCACCTCGTAAAATGCGTTTTGGTATCTCAAATGGTATGGTACTTGCAGCAGGTAATGGCGAAGGTGTTTGGGTGATTTCACCTGAATCTGGCGCTAAACCGGGCGATAAAGTTTCTTAAGGTTTAATCCTTATAAAAAAGCCTCTACTAATGTAGGGGCCTTATGCTACTTAAATTTAGGAATATCCAGTACTTCAGTGTTAATTTTTAAATATTCGTATATAACCCTACTCTTATCAAAGAGTCTTTCGTCATTAGTTATAAAAAAATCACAATAACTTGCAAATGCTACGTGTGAAATATCAGATTGGGCGCTTACAAATTTTTTTACATTTTTCACTTTCTTCTCAGGCCTAAATCCACAGAGATTTAAAATAGTATAGATTGCATGTATTTTTTCAAAATTAAAATTACAATTCTTGATTTGTAAAAAATCATCTAACTCTATTTTTTGTAGAAAAGTATTATCCGTTTTCAACATGTTCCAAATTTTAATTAGTACATTTGGATATTCAACTTTATTTATTTGATCAACATTTATCTTAAGAGAACTTCTATATGCCAAATGAGCATCAGTCTCACTATTCGCTTGCCTTAAGTTTTCTATATTCTTTCGAACTGTTGCCTCAAAATCAGGCATCTGAGCTTTCATAGTATAAAGTTCTTTTTCCTTTTGACTAATAAATAACTCTAAAATAGGATGATTAATCTGCTCCTTTTTTAGAATTCTTATTTGTTCGTCTAGAAACTCTAAAATTTTATATTGTGCTCCAATTTGTTCATTGGCCATTGCATCATAATCTTGGACACCACCATACAAAGCAAAAATATTTCTTTGCAATGGATTCAGAATGTAATCATATTTCATACTTTCACTTATATATTCATTATAATAATTAAAGATTGAGCCTGAATAAACTCTCATTTCCCCTGTTAATTTAAAATTTTCATCAAGCACAGGTTTCAAGTAAAAAGCTTTAAAATCCTCTAACAATTTTAAAAAATTATCAGAATATCTCTTATCAGTTAATCCTGATCTATATATCTCTTGAAATGTACTATCGGAATATACAACTTGAACTCTATCTTTAAATCCATTAAAAAAATCAAAATCATTAGTTTGACAATCAATAAATCCATCTAAAATATTTTGATCAAGGTATGCTAAAGGTTTACCTGAATAATTATGTTCTTCTTTCATATGTGATTTTTTCTTAAATTAATTTTTCAGTCTTCATATTACTCTTTTTATATTAAAAATGGATAGACTACCGCCTTACTATCTCCCTTAGTACACCATATTATTTGACCTAATAAAAAACAGATGAAAAAATCCTTCTCACATGCTAAAAAGTAGACAATTCAACTAAACTTGAGAATATTTATAAATGAAAAAAACAGCGCTACTCCTTTCTATCTCAATCTTGAGCAGCATCCCTTTACTGAGCCATGCAGAAACAAGCAAGACCCTGCCAATCATTGAACAACAAAAACAGGTTGCAGGCTTTTACCAGCACCAAGTCGGTGATGTACAAATCACTGCATTATTGGATGGCACCAATTTTATGTCGCCAAGCCTGTTTAAAGATATTTCACCGCAACAAGTACAACATATCCTGAAAAAGTATTACGCAGATCAAGAGAAAGGTGTTCAGACCTCCATCAATGCTTTCCTCGTCAATACAGGAAAATCACTGGTACTCGTCGATAGCGGTGCAGCCAGTTGTTTTGGCCCACATTTAGGCTCCATCCTAAAAAATCTGGTTGCTTCAGGTTATAAGCCTGAACAGGTCGATACCATTTTACTCACCCATTTACACCCAGATCATGTCTGTGGCATTAGTAAAGATGGCGTTGCCAATTTCCCCAATGCAACCGTGTATGTCTCTAGTGACGAAGCCAATTATTGGTTAGATCCCAAACAGGCAGCCAAGCTTCCAAAAGATAAACAAGCAGGTTATGAAGGAACGGTGAAGCAAATTAAACAGGCGATTGCGCCTTACCAAGCCCAACAGCGCTTTAAAACTTATAAACTCGGTGATGAAATTCAGGGCTTTAAAGTCATTAACACGGCGGGACATACGCCTGGTCACTTTAGCTATGAATTAAAGAGCAAAGGTGAAAGCGTGGTCTTTATTGGAGATATTGTACATTCACATACCGTGCAATTTGATCAGCCCAAAACTGCGATTGAATATGACATTGATCCTAAAAAAGCAGTGGCGACCCGTTTAAAACAGTTTGCTGATTTCGCGAAGAATGGACAAACCATTGCCGCACCACATTTACCGTTCCCGGGGATTGGGCATATTTATTCAGCAGATGGTAAGAGCTATCAATGGATTCCTGTGCATTTTAAAGATTAAGCTGAATAAGCGAATTTTAGGCAATAAAAAAGCGACCTACTTGGTCGCTTTCTCTATGGCATTATTTCATTCCAAAGATCAGTTTTAATCCCAACAGTGTCATCACACCACCAGCGATACGATCAAACAACGATTTGGATTTTAAATAAACTTTACGTGGCCCTTCTGCTGACAGCGCAACAGCCACCAGCGAATACCAACCTGCGTCAATAAAGAAGCACAACATTGGTAAAACCACATAGTAATAGCTTGGAATTTCTTTCGGTAATAATGCAGTAAAAATACTGGCAAGAATAATGGCAATTTTCGGGTTACTGAGCTGGGTAATGAGCCCTAAACGGAAAGCCTGTGCATAACTCATGCGCTTCACAGTACCATTCACAGCTTCCATCGGCTCTTTGGCATGCTTGATAATCTTATACGCGAGCCAAAGTAAGTACAGCCCACCAAATACTTTTAAAGCGATATAAGCCGAAGGCACGGCCAATAAAATTGCTTGTAAGCCCATAACCGCAAGCAAACCAAACAAGGCTGCGCCCGTGCCTGTTCCTAAAGCGGTAAATAAACCATGTTTACGTGAAATCGCAATTGAGTTCTTCGCTACATAAATAAATGTAGGGCCTGGGCTAATCGCACCCAACATTAAGGCCAACGCAATTGAGCCTAAAATCAATAACGATTCCAAGATAACCTCTAGATTAGAATAATTTTCAAGCAATGATTTTACTTAAAAACAGGATGCAGGTGATAGATAAATTTTGATTTGCTGTCTCATTTTATCGCTTTAACTCAATATTTTTGAGTCGATTCCTTTCATTAAAAACCTAAGCCCGACTCAAAACCAGATACATCACTTCACTACGAAATGAACCATCTGCCTGAATCTGATAATATTGGCGTGTCTGATCAAAAGCTTTGTGCTGCAAATCCCGTATGGTTTGAACTGCATATTCTGGTGTTTTCATCCGTTCAGTCCAGCTCTGAAATTCTAAATCTAAATGTTGTTTTTCAACAATTTCTAGCGTAAACCCTGCATATTCAGCCAAACGTGCCCATTCTCCCAAACTATAATTACGCACATGACTTGGATCGCGAATCGTTTCAATCGTCTGAAAAAACGTATCCATCACAGGATTCGAATTTCCTAAAATATCAACAATAATCACTTTGCCCTGTTGCGCTACGACACGATACATCTCACTCATGGCTTGTGCGACATTGTGCCAATGGTGGGCTGAATAGCGGGTAATAACACAATCAAAACTTTGGTCTGCAAAAGGCAATGTCTCGGCTGCACCCTGCTGAGTCATGATATTATCGAAACCTTGTTGTTGGGCCTGTTCAGCAACCAGCTCCACCATCGACGGCGTTAAGTCGTAGGCAGTCACCTGATCTACAAAGGGTGCAACTTGATAGCTGACATGTCCACCGCCACAGCCCAAATCCAGCACTTTTTTAAATTGATGTAACTGGATTAACTGCTGCATTTTCTGAAATTCAATCCCTTGCGCATGCACAATACTGCTTAAATAGGCCTGAGATTTATCTTGATATTGCTGTTGATTGACTTGATGCTGGGTGGTCATGTTTTTATCCTTGCTGTGCCTGTCTCTATTTAAAATAGCCAAGCACAATAAAAAACAAAAATGATCAATTTTAATTTAATTAATAAAAATAAGTTATTAATTAAATCCAATCAAACTTGCCGCAACATTGATCGCGACCGCCAAAATGACCGTATTAAAGATAAATGCCAGTACACAATGAAAAATATTTAAATGCCTAAGCGAAGAACTGGTAATGGACACATCTGCTGTTTGCGCAGACGTACCAATGATATAGCTGAAATAAATAAAATCGAGATAGTCGGGTTGATCTGTCTTGGGAAAATCCAGCCCCGCTTCTTGGTGACGGCTTTTTGCTAGGTAATAGTCATGGGCATAGTGAATCGCAAATAAAGTATGCAGCAATAACCAAGTTGAAAATATTGTGCCAATGGTCAACAGAATCAGTGCACTTTTTAAAATGGGAAAATCTTTCGGCACATGACTGAGTTGCACCACGATCGAAATAAAACACACCACGATCGCAATCAGTACCACGGTTAAAATCACCCACTTCCCTTCATCCTGCTGCTGGGCACGTTTTAAAATATGTGTTGCATCCAGATGCCACATCATTTTCAAAATAAGGAATAGATACAGCCAAATCGCAATATTCCAGCCTAACTGCAAGCAGGTGGCCCATTTCCAATCAGTAAAAAAGTGCAATGCTGCATAGATCAGCAAACCTAAGCTAAAAGTTGCAGAGAGATATGGACGATGTTTAATCCCCGTTGCAAAACGTTGTACAAATCCCTGCATACTTCACCTGATTGTCGTTTTTATTCATGATTGATTTAGTCTTATTTTTTAACACTGTATGGACTTAGAAAAGTACCTTCTAAGATGGATTTTACCTAAATTAAACAAAATAAATTTCTGCTACATATTTACTTCGGACAAAAATGTCCGTTTAATTCACATTAAATATTCCACGAGCTTTGGTCATGGTAAAACGTCAGCAATTGGCGGCTCACAATCGTGATGAACTCCTCAATGCCGCAGAGGAAGTTTTCCGCAAGCAAGGTGTGCATGTGCCTCTACAGGCCATCATTGATCATGCTGGTGTTGGGCGGGCAACTTTTTATCGTAATTTTGCCGATCGTAAAGCCTTGATCGCAGCTTTGCTGGAACGGGCCATTACCCGTTTGGAGCAAAAGGCGAAAGAATTACTTATCTTTAATGATGGTTTTATCCGCTTAATTGAAAGCCATATTGAACAAATACCTCAGCTCGTCGTGCTGATTGATTACTGGCGCATTATTGATCGTGAAGACCCAATCATGCTAAACATTTATGAACGACGGAATAAAGCGCTACAGCCTCTGATTGATCAAGCGATTCAGCACCAATTATGTCGCCCTGATCTTACCCCTCAAGATTTCGGTATGATTACGGGGATTTTAGGGTCATCATTTCAGGGACATCAGGCGAGCGATCAGTTAAGACTGGCAAAACGCGCAATAGAATTATTATTAAACGGCATTAAAGTGTAGGTCGAGGAATAAAATGGATAAAAGCCCTCGCTATCTAGAGACTCCCCCTGATTGGACTGCTGAAGAGCGCCCAGCCTTACCGGGTTCGCCTGCAGCTATTGCGCATACCCGACCAAAACGTATTGCCTATTTTATCATTGGCCTGATTATCAGTATCGCAGCAAGTCTCAGTAATGGTTTTATTATTGCCAATTTGCCCATCTTTCAGGGTGAATATGGTTTAACACCATCACAGGCAGCATGGCTTCCTGCGTCTTATGTCATGGCCAATGTCAGTGCCAACCTGATTCTATTTAAAGCTCGGCAACAATATGGCTTACGCCTGTTTTCAGAGCTGGGATTACTGGTATTTATTGGCGTACTGGTTCTGCATCTCTTTGTACAAACCTATGAAATGGCACTCTTTGCCCGCTTTATTGCAGGCTTGGCCGCAGCGCCACTCAGTTCACTCGGCATGTATTACACCATGCAGGCCTTTGGCAAAGCAGATATGGCCAAAGGGATTTATCTGGCTTTCGGATTTCAGCAACTGGGATTGCCATTGGCATGGATTCTTTCGCCATTTCTACTCAAAGCAAATCCGTGGGATGTGATTTATACCTTTGAATTAGGTCTGGCCATCTGTTGTTTCGCAATGGTTGTTTCACTCAAATTGCCACGTAGCTTACGTCTGCAGGTCTTTGAGAAGCAGGATTTCTTTACCTTTGCCCTGTTGGCACCGGGTTTTGCCTGTCTGTGTATTGTACTGACTCAAGGGCCTATTCTGTGGTGGTTCGATAGTCCTTGGCTGGCTTATATCTTGATCGCAGGTTTTTGTCTGATTGTATTGGGCCTCACTTACGAACATTATCGGACCAATCCATTAATTATGACCCGCTGGTTAGCGGCTGGTGATTTACTCAGTTTTGTTTTCAGTGCCTTTGCATTACGTTTGCTCATGTCAGAACAAAGTTATGCAGCGGTGAATTTTCTGAAAACCATGGGTATGGGGCCGGATCAATTTGTTCCCCTATATGTGGTGATCTTTTGTGGGACGATTGCAGGTTCAGTGTTTAGTGCTTTGACCTTCCATCGCGAGCGGCTCATTTTAAATTTGTTCCTTGCTGAAATCCTGATTTTCATTGCCTGTGCACTGGACTATCACCTCACCAGTGATGTGCGCCCAGCCAATTTCTATCGCAGTCAATTTTTAGTGAGCTTTGCAGGTGGCGTCTTTATCGGGCCATTACTATTGATGGGCTTTATGCGCACCTTGCAGCGTGGACCTCAATATGTCTTGACCTTTATTATTCTTTTTTCAGCCACACAAAACTTTGGTGGTCTGGTCGGTTCATCCTTCTTTAATACTTACCAGCAACATCATACTTATGGTTATAAAGTCGAGATTAACAGCAATCTTAATCCGACCGATCCATTGGTCGCACAACGCTTACAGACTTATCAGCATAGTGCAATGGTGACCACCAATGATCCCGTTCTACAAAATAATCAGGCACTACAAAACCTGAATAAAGTGGTGACCCGCGAAGCACAGGTTCGCGCCTATAACGATGTGATTGTCTTAAATGGCATTTTTGCTGTTGTTTTACTGCTATGGGGGTTATTTAAATATGTACGTAATAAGTACGTGACCCGAAAAAATCTGCAAGCAGCCAGTTAACCCTTATGGTATTTGATTGAGAAAACATTATGTCTGAACAAGATAAACCAGAAAATACAAATGCTCAGAACAACGAGCAAAACCAGACGGTTCAACCTGAAAAGGCACCAGAAGCTGTGACGCAAATGCCACCACCTCCTCCACCGCCAACCAGTAAGTTGATCAAGACCAAGCGTTCAACCTTGTGGTGGATGCTGCTGGTGTTAATTGTCGGGATTACGATTATTTTATGGGCATGGCGAATCGGACCATTTCACTCGGCGATTGAACATACCGACAATAGCTATGTGAAAGGTAAAACCACTATTCTTTCTTCCCAGATTAATGGCTATATCAAGGATGTTCTGGTCAAGGACTTTGATCATGTTAAACAGGGTCAGGTACTCATGCATATTGATGCAACCACCTATGACCAAAAGGTGACCCAAGCTGTTTCTGGGGTAGAACAAGCGGAAAATAGCCTTGCCAATCAGACTCAAGCCATTGCCCAACGTCAGGCAGATGTGGTTGCAGCCCAAGCCAAACTGGATCAGGTCAAGGCGCAATACGATCTATCCGTCGCACAACTTAAACGCTATCAACAACTGGGCGATAGTGGCGCTGCCTCAAAATCAGAACAGGATAAAGCTGCGGCTGATGCACAAAATAACCTTGCTTTGCTCAAACAGGCTCAAGCCAATATTCTGGTTGCGCAAGAAGCCTTAAAAACCGCACAAGTTGCTGAAGCAGGCTTGAAAGCGCAAGTAAATAGCGCTCAGGCACAACTGGATCAAGCCAACACCACCAAGGATTACAGCACTATTGTTGCGCCACTGGATGGTCAACTCGGCGAAGTCAATCCGCGTGTGGGACAATACGTTGCAGCAGGCACACAATTGCTCTACTTAATTCCCCAACAAACTTGGGTCATTGCTAATTTTAAGGAAACTCAAATTGCCAACATGAAAATTGGTCAAAAGGCCTATTTCACTGTGGATGCGATGAATCATCAGAAGTTCACTGGACAGGTAGAGCAGATTTCTCCTGCGGCAGGTTCAGAATTCAGTGTATTGAAACCTGACAATGCGACAGGTAACTTCACCAAAGTGGTACAACGTATTGCTGTACGGATTACCGTAGATCCAAATCAGAAAGGGATGGAAAATTTACGTCCAGGGATGTCTGTCATTACTTCGGTAGACACCAGTTCCTAAACCTATACTGACATTTTCAATCAAATCCATTTACAATGTGATCAAGCTCTTTTTTCATGATCTAAGATGTTTGATCACATTGCTTTTCCCACTCCCTATCAGACCTTAGAGATTCCTGCACCAGTTCAACTCACAGTGAAGCGTCTGGATCAGATTCATCCCCACATTTCAGGCAATAAGTTTTTCAAACTTAAATACAACCTGCTTGCCGCACAGCAACAAGGCTGCTCAAAAATACTGACTTTTGGTGGAGCTTTTTCTAACCACATTGCTGCAACGGCGTATGCCGCTCAACGTTTTGGTTTTCAAAGTATTGGCATTATTCGAGGAGATGAGTTGGCTTCGCAAGCCTTAAATCCAACACTACAAACTGCGCATGATTTTGGTATGCATCTGCATTTTGTGAGTCGGGCTGAATACCGGCTGCGCCATGAAGCCGCATATTTACAACAGCTACAACAACAATATCCACAAGCTTTCATCGTTCCAGAGGGCGGAACGAATGCACTTGCCTTGCAAGGCAGTCAGGAAATACTCTCTGCTCATGATCGAGAAAATTATGATGTGATTTGCTGTGCCGTTGGTACAGGTGGAACCATTGCAGGGCTGATTGAAAGCAGTTCAGATCGACAGCATGTGCTGGGCTTTTCTGCCTTAAAAGGTGATTTTCTGCAACAAGAGATTCAACAGTGGACTGATAAAAAAAATTGGTCTTTAACGGATGCCTATTGTTGCGGTGGTTACGCCAAAACCAGTCCAGCGCTACTGCAATTTATGCAACAGTTTGAACAGCAATATGCGATTCCATTAGAACAGGTCTATACCGCTAAAATGATGATGGGACTTTTTGACCTGATTCAGCAGCAACATTTCCCAGAAAATACCCGTATTCTTACGATTCACACAGGCGGATTACAAGGAAAATTGAAAACATACTAAAAGCTGCATAAATCTTTTATAATTGCCCGCTTTTCCGCTCTTGAGTATTTCCCCCATGATCCATCAAGTTGATGTTGTTGTTTTAGGTGCAGGTGCATCAG